>Ga0209562_1000642_pt1 | contig 12172 bp, 10 predicted proteins | sample WorMetvacBELIZE2_FD_187399 | JGI IMG/M metagenome (GOLD analysis project Ga0209562, IMG submission 187399) | Marine gutless worms symbiont microbial communities from Max Planck institute for Marine Microbiology, Germany - Olavius vacuus BELIZE.2... | ecosystem: Host-associated > Annelida >...
GGCATGGAGGTTGCCAAATTGGTACCGTGGAATAGCTTGCTAAATTAGATCACGTCGGTCTCTATAGAGGCGTAAGCGGCGTATAGTTGTACATAAATATACTGGTTTAGCAAAAAATGGAATCGGGGAGGTTCTTAGGGGGGTTAGAGTCGACCCCCAAAAAGGTTCTGCAGAACTTTCTGCAGAACTGAAACACAGAAGTCTACTTTTAGTTTACTTCAAGACAGGGCTGCATGGTCTACGCTTTAAGTAGAATATTTCTACGTAAAGGTAGTTTTATAGGGGTAGAACAATTCTACCTTTTGTAGAGGAAGAAATATTTCTACCCCGGGGTAGCCCCTGTGATCTACCCCCAAAGGTAGAAATTTCTACGTTTACTTTTAAGAGTGCACATGGCAATGTTGGTTGCTTTACCCTGGTTTACCAGTTGACTCCATGTGGTTGGCAATGACGACGTCATCGGACCACACGTCATATTGCCACTTGTGAAGTCCCACAACTCCAGACAACACAAATCCCGTATGGACTCCGATCCGCATGTCAACCTCCACTCCGGTCGCCTCGCGAACGTCTCTGATATCACATCAATGTTACTGTATTATAACTGATGTTAGCTATAAAGTAGTGCGAGTTTACAGCTCGGCAATGTTTGAGAGTTAAGGCTGCCATATTCACAACGGTACTGTACCTACACTGTGTTCCAAAAAAAGTGACGCCAAACTTCAAATCACTATGACTACGGCATACCTAATCAGAATTAATTATCCTCTTAGCAGCTTCAATTATCGTCTTTCTGGCACAAACGTTGCAAATTTCAACAAAATCCACCACATGGTTTCTGAGCAACAGCTTTTTAAAAAATGGAACTTGAAAACAGAATTTTCCAATATGGAAAATACCAATTAGCATACTTACTGCAGAAAGTGTTACGAATAATGACATAATGTTGGTTACATCTTTGTGACGCGTTTGGATGACGTAAAAATCAATGGTTTTTACTAAAGAGAACGGAGTACTGATCAAAATTTTAAGGCAGGGTAAGGGTAACAGTGCCAGAAAGTTGTTGGAGGAATTTCCCGACAAGGACTGAGCTTGTTCAGCACTGGACCGACTTCTGCGGCAGATTGACACTACAGGGTCTGCAGACAGGAAATCCGTCAGCAGCAGAGAACGTATCAGGTCTGCACAAGAGACATGCAAGTGTCTGTGCAAATAGCGACCACTTTGAGCACAAACTGTAACTGGTGGTATTGCGTACGAACTGCTAAGGCGACTTTTCCATATTGGAAACTTCTTTTTTTGAGTTCCATTTTTTAAACAGCTGTTGCTCCAAAACTGTGCAGTGGATTTTGTTGAAATTTGCAACGTTTGCACCAGAAAGGTGTCAATTAAAGCTGCGGAGAGGATATTTAATTCTGATAAGATTTGTCGCAGTTACTGTGATTTCTATTTTGGCGTCACTTTTTTGGAACACACTGTAGTATTAGTACTATTTTATAGCTAACATCAGTATTAGGGTACGTAGGGTTAGCGAACTTAGCGTTATGGTTGGTGGTACGGATAGCGAAAATAAGTACCGTTGTGAATATGGCACTAAACTCAAATACTGCCTATAGCTCTATTCTGGTTCTAGCCGCCGTGTCTTTTATCAATAAAGGGAAATAGAGACATTACATTCGGTATTCTGTCTATTTTGAAACGTTATAATATTGAAGCAATATTGAAGCACGCCATGCCGTCACTGGTTTACCCGCACATTAGCATTAAGAAGAACTCTGATTGACTTGCGTGTGACATGCAACTGTTTTCTATGTTAGAATCATCATGGGTTTTGCAGAACGGTGCCTAATGAGAAAACATGTGCTAGGATTATTGTATGGAATATCTGTACAGTTTCGAAATAAACGGATAACGTGGTTGACCACATCCCAGAGCGTGAGGGAGTCTATTGAACACTGGCTAGTGGTCGCGGTCAAACATGTGACGATATGTTAGGGTGTAAGGCAAAAACAAATTATCTATGGTCATGTATTTTTTCGAGAGGTAAACAAATTAGGGGTCTAGGGACGAAAGACCCCAGCGGGTCCAGAGATCGCCCGCAGAAGCCAATGACAAGTGGTGAAAATAATGCATAAATAACTGGTCCTGCACTGAGCGTTTTGCTATGCACAAAAACACTTTTTAACAGTTCCACAAGTGTCCCACTTGTCCATGCATGCCGGCGCCCATGTGTACGGTAGTGATGGGAAGTAATCGAATTGTAGAACGAGTAAAGCGATGAAGCATTTGAGGTAAACGTGGATTTGTATACTGCTTTATCGTGAACACACCTCTAAGGCTCTCAGGTATGGCACGCGTTCTCGAGGGATCTCACAGTTTTACCTGCACAGCCCGCGTTCATCAGCTAACGAAATGAACCATACCTGACTACTGGATGAAAAATACAGGATAAATATTAATTTTTGCGTTTAATGTTATTCCTTGACGGCAATTCAAGGAACTATTAATGGTTCAGAATGCGCGAGTGTTACGCCAAACGCTTGAATGTGAAGGTGTACCGGGTGTGAAGGTGTACCTGATTGCGCTGATCATATCGAGAGCCATACAGACACAGTTGCGAGCATGGCTTGGCCGTGAGATTGGCAGACCAGATACACAGTAGTAGCAGTCTCCGAGCACCTTGATGCGCATACAGTCGTTCTTCTACAACGAGACAGAGTCACATCACCACAGTTCACTCAGTCAAATACTGGCAGTGGCGTCACTAGAGGGGGAGGCGGACCGCCCCGGGTGACACCCTCCAGGGGGTGACACCCGAAGGAAAAAAATTTTGTGGGCAAATTTACTAAGAATAGTGGAGAAACGAGGTCGGACAGGTAAAAAGGTGTGGGGTAACACCCTGGAGGGGGTGACACCAGAGTGAAAGCAATAAAAAGCGATATTGATAGTGACAGCGATGAGCAAAAAAAGGTCGCCAGGTTTTTCATGAAAAAAAACTAGAGAGGTGACACCCTCAGTTGCCGCCCCGTGTGTCACCCACCCTAGTGACGCCACTGGACACTGGCGTCGCCAACACGTGCCCCTCGACTTACAACAGTTTCATTTTTAGTTCACTTTTGAGTACATCTGACAGCCAACAATATTGTGTAGTCCGCGTCGTATGCGAGATTGTATTGTATTGTATTGTATTGTATAGAAATTTTTAAGGTGGCCTAAGTAAAAAACTTCAAGGTCCACCAACATAAAACATAAGACAGAAAATAGACGACTAATGTCCAGGAAATGACAAACTAAAACGGAAATGCTTCAATTTTCGTCTGAAAGTTTCCAAAGTCTGGAGATCAGCTGGTGCAGATGTCAACAACTCACAGCTCTTTCCATCAGTACAGCATTAGTCACAAAACTATTGTCATTAAGCAGCTGCTGCATATGACCAACATTCCAGCTGTGCCCCTCCTCGCAACAAACCCCGGCGACGTCACGGCAGTCAAGCAGTCAACCATTTAATAGTGAGTCTGTCACGTCCCTGCCGTGCAGTACATTATGCATGTGACAGACTGCTGTCAAATGGCGTCTCTACTGCAATCGCTTTCTGACAGGTCTATAATATGCACAGATGGAACATTGTGCACAACAGCAGACCATGAACCACATGAACTACATACAGGGTGGCCAAAAAATGGCACAGTTTTTGGTACGCCTTAACTTCATCAAATATTAACCGATTTTCAAAATTATTTCACTATCAGAATCAGGAGAAAATTTGTAATAATACTACCACTAAAGATCCCACCACAACTCAAGTGTGTTGCTACACTACCTTGTGAAATGTCAAGTGTCTTAAACGCAGCAAATGAAAACAAAACGACTTCTGTAGCAACACATTTTAAAGAAACTAACTACAGGGAACAACGTGTTTATTGTCTCAGTTATTGTCTAAAGTAACTCACATGCAGGTAGTGTAGCGACACACTTGAGGTGTGGTGGGATCTTTAGGATAGAATTATTACTAATTTTCTTCTGATTCTGAGAGTGAAACAATTTTGAAAATCGGTTAATATTTGATGAAGTTAAGGCGTACCAAAAAAACTGTGCCATTTTTGGGCCACCCTGTAGTTGACACGTGTCCGTTAACAGAAACAATGGACGGATGATAAAATCCGCTTCAATAGTAAAATCATGAAACTTTGGCTGTGAACACGCCGTGGAAGTTTCGGCTTGTAGCATTAGCAAGAAAGCCCGGTACACACTAACCGTGTTCACGGACCGTGTTCAAGCCCGCGAACACGGCCCGTGAACACGGTTGTCATTTTAGACGCCCGTGTTTACGGCCCGTGTTTACGGGCTGTGAACACGGGTAGTGTGTACTGGTCTGAAAAAGAAAATGCGAAGTGTGATGGTATAATCGTACGCGACGATTCAGATCCGTTGGAATAGTGTCTCGTTAGCTGAGTAACAGCACAACCATTACCGACTCTACATTACTGACTGTTATTGTCACAGTGGCAGTGTCTACTGATAATCACCAGCGTGCCAGCCTGCCGTGATTGTCTTCAGCGTCTGTCTGTCTGTGTGTCAATCGGTCTGCCCCTAACAGAGCCCGAGTGAGCCCCCTCCCTCCCTTAATACTCGTGTGAGGCCCACCACCAACGTTCGTTCTAATGAGCGCCTGCCTCTATCCCTCACCCACTCTTTTTCTTCCACTCCTATTCAGCGAGCGAAATTTTTTGACCGCCACCATGGGTTCTCCTATGTGAGTCCTCTTACCTGCATGGGGCCCCTCGCTTCTGTGTGGCCCTTTACACCTATATATAGGGCATAGATAGAGAATTCTAATTTTACGATTTTTTTTCATTCTTAAAATTTAACGAATTTTACGATTTTTTTCGCTTTAAAATTTCGGTAAAAATTCGTAATTTTGCAAATCATAGATGTTTAACTTGTTTTGATGTTCTGGGATGTAACGTTCATTTTTAATGCATTAATTCGTACAACAGATCACTGTAAAGTGCAAACCGCCTTTGAAAGTTTGTTTTATATTTTTATTAACATGAAACCGTGAAACGCATCAAATTCTTCAGTTGTTGTTGTTGGCTTGTTGCTAATAATGCTAAATGGTACACTAAATGCTAACTTGCTCATCTTGCTGTGTTACTGTTAACTTTTACTCGGGCATTTAACGAATTTTTGTACGAATTTTTACGATTTTTTTTTTAATTTCGGAAAATTCGTTAAAATTCGCGAATTTTTTTGCTGAGGTAACGAATTCTCGATCTATGATATAGGGCCTTTCACTATAATATGCGACCCATTTACTGCGTGAGGCCCCTTCCAGTCGCGGAGTTCGGGAGTGGTCTACAAGCCCCAAGTCTAACAGTCAGAAACTGGTATAACTTGATGAATATTTGTTTTACGGTGAACCCTAGAATGATTAGAGCTTAGTGAAATTTGACCCTGGCCTTTGACCTTTGACCTTGGTTGATATAGTGTCAGTGTGCAGGTATGTGTTCCCTAAGAGACAGTTTAATTATGACACAGTCGAGTATAACGAGTGAAGAAAGCGAAATAGCAAGACAGCAGCGAACTAGGAACTTGCCTGTGCGAGCTGTTCGAACTTGCCGACCAGTTCATTGAGCATGCGAACAAGGACAGGAGCCGTGCAGTCGGACGCCATTGTGGTGAAGTTGACGATATCCGCGTACAGAATGCTGCATTAAACACGTGCCATCGCACGTCAAATTGGTCACTTAATTACAACGGCTCACACGGATCAGCGACCAGTTGGTCCGCCTGTCAATGTCAATGTCAATGTCAATCGTGGATTTATATAGCGCATAAACGCAAAGCCTCTAATGCGCTGGTACGCTAGTAAAAGGAGAAACGAAGAGTCTTCAGATAACGTCTGAAAGAGCAGGTTGACAGAGCCGTATCTCTGATGCTGTCTGGCAGTGCGTTCCAGGCCATCGGACCCGAAAACTGAGAAGGCCCGACGGCCGAACTGCGTGCGACGGTGGCGTGGAACGACGAGCTGGTCTTGAACCAAGAACATAGCACGACTAATGACCATGTTAGTTCTACACGCATGCGCGATGAATGCGCAACAATGCTGTATCGAAAATCGCATCTTCACTTATTTGAGGCCACTGCATTTACGATAAAATTTCACGAAAATACACCCATAATTGATGACAGAAATCAAAGCAACAAACGGAGGCAAAAAGTGCGCTCAGCTAACTTGCCGAAGGTAATAGACAATTGACCCATAATTAATGCACTGTACCATAACGTCATTGCGCAGGTTTTTTTAAATTTCATTCTGTGACATGAGCGACTGTCATAATTATGTAATAAACACTTACTTACTTACTTACAACAGGATACGCAAACGTTCTCCGTGCGCTCAAAAACAGACAGACGACCACGTTAGTGTACCGCACGGCATCGAACAAAAAATTAACTGAAAAAAAACTAAAACGCAAACGGACTGGCGTGAGAAAGTCGAAAAAATAGTTCGTGAAGTCATTGCAGTTGGTAGGGAGAGCGGTGCCTTGTAGGAAGGATTTGTTGGACAGGTGCAGCTTTGAGCGTGGAGAGAGAGAGACACTGATTGAGTGATGAGTTGTGAAAGGGTTGATAATGACAACGATCAACTGACGCGTGTGAAATGTCAGAATGATTGACAGGTGGGGAAATGAAGCCAGAAGTGATGCACTGATTAGCAGTTATCACACGGCGGACGCGTGTCAAGTGCGAATGTAGTCGCCGTAGATACGTGTACGTGTCGACTCGATGATTGTGACTGAGAATATCACTCGTCTTAGAACGTGCTCGTCGGTTAGTAAGTAAGTAACTGAGAGAAACCGTTCGTTCGTGTACGACATTGCACAGCTGTTTATAAAGGCTGTCGACAGATGCTGCACTCATTTACAGAGTTAGTACTTGTAGCGTGCCCGAAAAAAAGTTTTAAAAGTACAAGTAAAGTCTGACCTTCGAGGACCGTCCGGAGATAATTGCCCCCTTTTTAAAACTGGAAAGTAAAAATGTGGTAAATCATCAGAAAATCAGCAGCGGATTCAAAGTTAGTACAGTTAGATCAGGTGACACCCGATTTACCACAAACGTTCAAGATAAAGTGGTCAAAGGTCAAGGTCACAGCGTGAAAACGTCGTCTAATCGACAAGTCTGGCCTTTGACACATCGCAGGATAGTTGGACATGTGCGTTACATTGTCGTTTCAGCCAAATTTGAAAATATGTCGTGTGAAAATATTGTTATAGTACGCACACATCTGATCACCGGTATTGGCTGCCGGCCGCGGCAGTCTGGTACGTAAACAAACTGCACACGAAGGTAGGTGGGTGGGTAGAGGGGGGGGGGTGTTTGTCCTGACACCACTACACACTTACCAGCTGATCGTCACGGTACGTGGGCCCCTTGTTATGGTACGCAGCGTACTGCATAATCTCGTCTTGTATTTTGTACGTTTATCTGGTTCAGTGGAAGTTTGTAAAGATTGTTAGAGCTGTTACGTCGTCAAACTCGCTGTCAAGGGGTCGCCGTTCGCAGTTTAACTTTCATGTAAGGACTTCATAGACAGTGCGTCTGTCATCAGTAAGAGCATCACCACCCTGTTTTATCACGGATTCACTGTGTGTGAGCACTTTATCCACAGTCCTTACATCAAAGCTGAATGCCGGCCTGTCGGGGCCGGGTTCTCGGGATATCGCTTGTCGCCGGACGTAGTAGTCGTAGTCGTACCTGACGTTTTCGTGCACCTTGACGTACATGTCGTAGAATCGTCCGTACGCGGACTGGCGTCTGGCGCCTTGCGACTCGACGTTGTTCACCTTCAGTCGATGAAGCATCTTGTTCTTCATCTCAACGGCCACGTGCACCGGTAGCACGCTCAGTAACAGCTGCTCCTACACTCAGCCATCGGGACGACAACGTCACCAGTGCCGCCGCATTAAGGCACGGGGCTGATTGGGCTGTCACCAGGGCCCCAGTATTCGGGGATCCGAAAATTATTTACAAAAAAATAAAATAACTTAAAATAATTTCAAACGTAAACAGAGCAGTTGAGCAGGGAAATATCTTGTTTACTTGCACCGGTAATCGTTTTGATTGAAGGGCACCTGCTCGAGTTACAGCCAAGTGCACCATGCAAACATCATCCGCCACTAAACGTCACCAATCAATCAATCAATCAATCAATTATTGATCGATGGATTGATTGATTGATCGATGAATTACTGTCAGACGTACATCGATCCGGTCTGACCTGACAATACGGAAGTCAATCAGAAAAATACTGCGAAATACGGATTACAGCGAAGAGTCGAGACGATGGAATTATGGAACCGGAGCTGAAATGTATGCTAACAAGTTGATTCAACAGTCGCAATAACAGTGGCGTCACTAGGGTGGGTGACACCCGGGGCGGCAACTGAGGGTGTCACCCCTCTATTTTTTTCCTTAAAAACTTGGCGACCTTTTTTAGTCGCCAGTTCTGCGGTGTCATCCCTGATTTCTTCTTCGCAAAACCTGACGACCTTTTTTTGCTCATCGCTTTATCGCTTTTTATTGCTTTCACTCGGGTGTCACCCCCCCCCTCGAGGGTGTCACCCTACACCTTTTTTACCTGTCCGACCTCGTTTCTCAGCTATTCTTTGTAAATTTGCCAACAAAATTTTTTTCCTTCGGGTGTCACCCCCCTGGAGGGTGTCACCCGGGGCGGTCCGCTCCCTCGCCCCCTAGTGACGCCACTGAATGGAGTCGAGTTATATTTCTGTCTGTAGATTATTTATTTATTTATTGATTCCATTTGCCGATGTCGCACAAGATGATGTGTCTATGCAAAGTTGCGGTGATACTGTAATTGTTACGTGGTTTCCTGCAGCCGCCATTGTTGATCTTGTGTTTCACCAACATTATGAAGGTTTATCTGACAAATGCCCAGAAATTTGCTGTTGTTTTATTGTTACAATGCTAATCATGATTAGCAGAATGGAGTTGTTGCTTCTAAATGTAATAATTTGTCAGACGTGCAGTTTGGTGCACTGTAAAATATGGTGAGCTATAGACCTTTCTTACTGGATGATTTAATGTGCACTTTAAAGCTGACTTGAAGCCAGCTTAGCCTAGATATGATAATAATTTACCACAATGCCAACTGATTCTAATTTCCTGATTAATTTAGTGTGGCAAACACTGTCGAAAGCTTTACTAAAATCTGTATACCACATCAACAGAATATGAGTAGTGAATAGCCAATGACCAATCATTGACACATTCAAGCAACTGTGTACGTGTAGAGTGATTGGACAGAAACCCATGTTGATGTTTAGAAATGAGTTTATTGTGTTTGTTGTAAGATAATGGAGGGTTCAATCAAACAGGAAATGCTCGATTAGGCTATCTTCAACATAGTAGCCTAGAAAACGTATCTTGAAAATAAAAATTATAATGTCATGTACCTAAGTATGAATAGCAAGTGTAAGCAGGTGATCAATATAAACAGATAAATATGAAAAGTGTGGTGCTCTATGGTGTAACAAGGAATTGGTATGTGAGATGTTAACTAGAGTCTACAGGAACAGTATTCTGGTGAAAAAATCCAGATTCTACTCGGCTGTTGTTGAGTAAAGTTCTGGATATTAATGATGTCCACGTTGCAAGTCATAAACCCAGTACACCAGCCGATTCAATGACATAATAACATTATTTCGATCTAAGTTGGAAGCAAAGGGTTTCATGTTAACCTGCAGGGAAATAGGTATTGAGTATGGGGAATTGAGAGAGGAAGTGCAGATCCGCTGGTCATTTTCTACGGTCTCAGTAGTTACATATATACTGTAGTCTGTTCATGTACAATATAAATGTATAAATGCATAATGTTTAGCTGCTGTTTTCAGTTTGTTTTACTGTTGTGTTCATTATTATCACACGTGAAATGCAGGGCTGGAAAAAAACTAGGTTTTTTTAGAAAAAAAGTTTTTCGGTTTTTAGCCGGTAGGTTTTTTAAAGGTTTAATGTACGAAGACCGGACACAAAATTATGACCAAGAAATTCACAAAGAATATCTCATACATGATACACTCATTTCCATGCCGCATCATTTATAGCCATGTGCAGACTGTAGCATAGCTATAAACACAACTAATTGGACTGGAAGGAACAATTGACTGTGACTGTAACTGTGAGTCTAAAATCTGAATTTTTAAGGTTTTTCTTTAAAAAACTAAAAAAAACTGAAATTTTGACTTTTAGTGTTTTTAGGTCTTGTAAAACCTAAAAACCTAGGCTTTTTACAACCCCTTTCGACAGCCTTGGTCAAACGTCCTCCTCCCTACTTTTACTTATTGTTAGAAGATAACCATGACTGTACTGTAGGCACTAGGCATGCAGTCAAAAGACTGATAAACTTTATTACTTATTTATCGACAAAAAAACAAGAAATGTGAAATAAATATTCTATGGTTGTTTACTTTGTTACTTTCGATATGTTATGTAAAGTAATGTATATTTTTCTAGATTATGATATATGAATAGTATCTGCTGTTTGTGAGTAGTTTCTACAGATTGCTCTATTTCCACATACGAAGATGGGCGGAAAGAAGCAGGCACAAAGGACTAAAGGGAATACAAAGGTACTATTTGATCGGTGTTGTCATGTTCACGGGAATCACGGCCTCTGAATCATAGACGGATTAGGGTTAGGCTGTGCGTAAAGGTCTAGTTACCACAGTTGCACTTCCGATACTCCCACCTCATCCTCGTTCTACCTTGTTGCTAACCGTAGCTCTAACCATATCCTGAATTGTAAAATTTGTAAGTATAACTCAAACCCGAAACCTAGCCTGACTGTAAACTGAAGTTCCGAACCGTCACTATAGCAACAACTAAGCCTAATCCTAACTGTAAACATAACGTGAACAACAAAGACAATGACTACAAAGAGGTAGACGTAGACGGAGTTAACAAGCGCTGGCTGAAGCCTCTATGTCCGTATCATCGAATGATTGATTGATTGATTGAGTAAGGCTTAACGTCCCACCAAACACATTATAGGTCATATGGGGAACGGGTATCATCTAATGACTTAATAGTATACAAATTTACTAGAATTACTCATACAAAGATAGTATTTAAAAACGTAGTTTCATAATTGTCAATCTTTAATTGAATCACAACAAAAACAGGACAAATTTTGACAGCTTGCATTGTGCTAAGATAGACGACGACCATAGAAATGCCATAGAAAATATGCTACACGTGACAAAGCCATGCAACTGTCAGACATGTAGTTTTGATAAATAGATAGTCAATGTCATTAGTGGTACAGTATCTATTAACACTGGCTTGTGCTCTATCTAACTTGAACAGTGTGCAAATACTTGCAAATAATGTATTGTCAGCCATCAAGCAGCCTTCGAGCAGCAGAACTCCTGGAGGCAAGTGGATCGGCTGCAGGCTTCAGTGTTGGTGTTGCGTTTGCTGGAGTTGAGTCAACAAAGCTTAGCAGTGAGGATGGTACTGAGTCCAGCGATGCTGACTTCAGCCTGGTCATTAAACGCATGTCAAAGAAAGATTCCACTACGAAACTGAAGGTGACACATCACTTGACCCCCACATGTTTGTTGCTGTGGTTGTAAGTAAGTAAGTAAGTAAGTAAGTAGATTACACTCTTAAAAACATATGTTCTCAGAGGATCAGAAGTAGGCTTCTGTGAACAGATGGGACTTCAGCCCGTCTCTAAACTGTCTGCGACTGATCAGTGTCGAGCGTAGGTGAGCCGGCAGAGTAAGTAAGTAAAGTAAGTAAGTAAAGTAAGTTTATTATTTCAAAAGCCATAACATTACAGCTTGATTACAAGTCTAGGCTACACAAAACACAATCAAGTTCCAATAGAGTTCCAAACGGTAGGTGCTGCAACTTGGAAGCTCCGTCGGCCGAATTCTGTGATTGAGGTTATAATAGTGAAAGCTGATGAATGTGGATTTCAACCTGTGAATATGTGCAGATTGAACTGCAGTTGTAGGTTTCACTGAAAATTAAAACAAAATTTTCTGTTTAGCATGAATATGTCAGTAACTGCATATTTGTGATGGTTTGCCAAGAAATGGCTCTGATTCAAAAACGTTTATGCCATGGTTACTTGTTTAGGTGGTAC
>Ga0209562_1000643_pt1 | contig 12156 bp, 7 predicted proteins | sample WorMetvacBELIZE2_FD_187399 | JGI IMG/M metagenome (GOLD analysis project Ga0209562, IMG submission 187399) | Marine gutless worms symbiont microbial communities from Max Planck institute for Marine Microbiology, Germany - Olavius vacuus BELIZE.2... | ecosystem: Host-associated > Annelida >...
TTCTCGGTCGATAAATGAGGACCAGCTTCAGCTGGGAAAGAAAAGGCGGCTATGGTTCATTCCGTTAGCGGATGAACGTGTGACGTGCAGGTAAATATGTGATATCACTTGAGAACGCGTGCCATACTTGAGAGCTTTAGAGGTGCATTCACGAGGATTCGCTATGCACGTTTACCTCGCTTGCTACTACACTGTAAACCCGAACAATGCAGTGAACTGGATGGAATTAAGTTCAACGAACTTGCTAGTTGTGCTAACTTAGTCGTGCCGAGTGAACGCAGCTGACGACTGATGCACGTTGAGCTAACTTAATCTCCGTAAGTGTACATCAACTGTACAAGAAGAACATCAACTGAAATTAAGGCGGAGTTTAGTTTCTAAGGCACCGACGATTGCACATGCATGCACACATCGCCGGAAGCACCTTGGCCGGAAGGAGGTACATTCGACTTCGTTGCTTTGTGAGTTTTTTGTTTCGTGAAAGTTAGTGAGAATTTAGATGTTTAGTTTGTCTATTATATCGCCGTAGGGCAGTCATTTGCCGCTTGGGAATACAAGTTCTCGACGAAGAAGAATTTGCCGGACAATCTGGCGTTAAATTCACTACTTCAGAGATTCCGTGGTCCCTCAAATGCGGGAAAATTGGACGTCGTCTTGGCGTCTCGGCGTCTGGGCATAAATTAGATAGACCGGTAATGGTTGCGGAGACTAACCTAATGGCCGAATGGAGTCGAAACATAGAAGTGGAGATATCCCATAGACCAGTTGCTTGATTTATGCACACGAAAGGAACCACACATAGAATGTGTAATTAATTTTGGGCATTATCCCATATTAGCCCCCGGCGGGAGCTAAAGTTGACAACCGCCAATACAGCAATATGGCCTAATTTGTTATGGATTTGTATGGATGCGTTCTTTTATTTTGATTTACATAAATCCGAGACACTCGAATTGCTCGATGCTCGGAGTCTGAACCACAGGGCCGAACCGTGGCTGAAAGCTGATACAGCTCATTATAAATCAAATTTTTGCTATTATTACAATTGCTTTTAGTAAATATTCGCAGTTGATCAGAACAGTACTGGCCCACTATTCCGCAAGGCAGCTGTTCCAAAGTTCCGCTATTCCGAAGGTTATGGGTTAGGATTTAAGTTACGGTAAGTTTCGGAATAGCGGACCTTCAGGATAGCGGACCGGAATCGATACCAATAACTACATAAGCATCGTAATTTAAAATGGCTTACACAGATATTTTCACAAAAAAACAAACATATCTGCAACGTATTTTGACATTCCACTTTTTTTCCCCGAAAGGTCCGATGCGTGAGCACCGAGCAGTTCGAGCGTGTCGGATTTATGTACGTAAACATAAAAGAACGCACTCATGGTGCGTGATAGGTGTGTGTATGTGCATTTTGTTTTTTTGGTTTTTGTTTTTTTCTTATCCTATTTTCATATGTACTTTGTGTACAAATTCATGATAAATAAATACTAAATAAATAAATACACATCAACAAAAAAACTGAAGTTACATATTGTGTTGTAGGGGTGCACCGGAAATGTGTGTGAATAAATTACAGAACTGGTCTATTGGGTTAGAGTTCCGTATGTGAGCAGGGCATCTGTGTCAGTGTCCTACTTATTCAGTAAATGCCCATCACCTGCTCACATACGGAACTCTTTCTGGTTAGTCTTCGAAACCATTACCTTGCTCCTTACCTTCCACAGGTGCTATGCACAGGGATGTGCATAGCACCTGTGAACAGGGGTGCTAGCTCTGTGCATAGTCTACAGGGTGTATGTGGTTGCAGTAAAAAAGCTGCAGGGCTAGCCATGTGCCTATAGGGTTGCCAACTTTCGACTTCTGCATTCTGGGACACAGGCCGCAATTGGCTCCTCACGTCTAGGGGTCTGGAGAGCACTGTAGTTTCCCAGCGGGTACGAGCAGAGTTCAGCCACCAAACGCATTTTGGTGTATTTCGAGCCCAGAATCACATCTAGAGGCTACAAATTTGGTTCTTTTTTTCTGTAACAAAATGTAAAAATTGAAGCAATGCATTTATTTGCTTGTTTCTATCTACCCGATACTCTCTTACAGTAGAGGTAAGGCAAACATAAGTAAGTTACAGTGTCATGCAATGGATAGATCGTATAAAAGTAGAGCCCCCAGCCGCCGAAATTAACCGCCACCGCAGAATAATCTGCCGAGAAAAATTGCAGCCGGCCGTAGTTCGAGTGTAAAATATAATTCGGCCGCCGTCAAAATTTTTCCGGCGATTTAATTTTACATGCTACAACAGAACAGACAACAAATTTCACCAAACACTGATGTCAAATTTATATTCGGTTTTCGTTTTTTTGAAGAAAAAGGGTTACCGCAATGGACGTTCGCTATGAGGCCAAAACTCAGCCGAAAATCCACCAGAAAAATACTGGCCGAAAATCCGCATAAATTATGCGTCTGGCCAAATATCTGACGAAAAATGCAACTTGCCGGCCGAATAGCCATAAAAATTTTTTTAGCGAAATAGTCGGAATCACAGTAAAATATGTAGCACAAATTAAAGCCGTGTTTGTGACCGAACAATTAGAACTGCGCAGGAGCACAAAATTCCGGGACAAATTCTACCTGATCTGGGACATGGGCATGGGCCAATTCCGGGATGGTCCCGGCCATTTCAGGATGGTTGGCAACCCTATGTGCCTACAACAGCCACTTTGGCTATTCACAGGGCTAACTCTAACAGCAACACTAACCGTAATCATAACCCTCACCATAACACTAACCATAACAACAATTCCAACTTCTAACTAGTCCTTGCAGAACCGCAATTCTTACGCAAATTGGGCAAAAGTGGGCTACGTTTTATGATTATTTGTTTTTCGGCCGTCGACAGCGGTAATTAAATGCTCTTGGCAATTAAACACAGAATAACATATTGTGCTTTAATTTCATGCCAAAACATTGCTGTGTTGTCAACTTCTTTGTACTGTACCGGTACAGTATATTTCCTTTATAAAAAAACCTTCAATACATTGTTTGTCGCATAGTTGAGACGTTCGAACTTTATGAACTTTATTCCTGTCTTGAACTTTTTGAACTTTATTAATGAAGTCTAAAAGTTCATAAAGTTCAAGACATGAATAATTGATGACATGAAGTTATGACGTGACTGCGGGACAGAAATGTGCACATTGTTATTATTAAATAATTGCATTATGTCTGTAATTAAAATATAAAGTAACTAATACACGTGAAATAGTCAAGAAGATTGTCAAAGTGCATTGTAGTCTACGTCTCATTGATAAAATCTGCCCACAGTGATGATAACATTGAGTGGTCTTCTGATTATAATTCCCATAAGAATTCTGACTGATTGTGGAACTCAAACTTTTGAACTTTTTGAACATTTTTGAACTTATTATTTCTTGAACTTTTCTTTATAATTAATTCTGTGAAATTCTCAACTATGGTTTGTCGTAACCACACAACAGCGCACAACATACGCACAATTTTCACGTACATTTTCCACAATTTTTTTGCACAATTTGGACATTGTTCGGCGCAATTTCCGTCCCAAATTCCCCGCAATTTTTTGAATTTTTTTCCCACGATTTTCTGCAAGAACTACCTAACCCTAACCGTAACAATAGCCATAACCGGTCATACTAAAATACGCAGACACCCATGGCACCGATGTTATTGTCGTAGGCGGTGCAATGTAACAGCAAAAAACACAGGCACCATGATCCCATGGTCCCACTAATTGTTATTTCACACTTATTCAGTTTCTACACCTTTTTTTCTTATACATAAGCAACATATTTATGACCTTTCTATGATGACATAAATTCTTGAAAGGCCTAGAAACAATTAAATTTTTGACCTTGAGATCAAAGGTCAAGGGCAGCAAAATTCAAAAAGAAATATATAAATGAAGATATCTCAGGAACTAATCAATGGATTTGAACCAAATTTGACACATGTGCATAATATTGCATGGCCCATAATTTGCTGAAAATTTTGACCTTGAGATCAGAGGCCAAGGTCACCAAAATTCAAAATCAAATATATAAATGAAGGTAACTCAGCAAGTAATGTACGGATGTGAACCAGATTTTACAGATAGGCCTGCTATTGCAAGCTCTTAGCTTAGTTAAATTTTTGACCTTGAGGTCACAGGTCAATGGCAACATAATTCAAGGTCAAATGTGCAAATGGCTATACCTCAAGAAGTAATTGCTCAATCGGGTAATGATGTGGTCGGCGGAGGTCTGCGCTCTCTCAGTGCCTTTCTAGTTTCCAAACTGCGTTTATAGTTGCAGTGCCGTCATACTACGACGTACGCCTACGATCAATAACGTCGGTGCTGTGGGTGCCTGCTTATTTTAGTATAACCCACCCTAACCCGATTCTTAATTCTAACCGTAATCCATGGATCGTTAAATATTGCTAGTAGACTGAAAAGTCTGTCAGCGATATTACCCTTTATAACCTTGTTACTTACTGTACCAATTTACTGTACTGATATGATTTTTGTGTTTTTTGTAGGTATTTTTCAGTTGGCAGTACACTATCACTGGAGACTGAGCACTGCAGCTGTTGTCTGCCTTTAGGTATGCTTTTCTTGAAGTAGTTGATGTCATGGAATGGAGTTGTAAGTACTGTTCATTTTTGTGCCAGAAGAAATCTCGACTCCTGCAACATTATAGAACTCGCCATTTTCATCATGGACGATCTTCATCATTTCCATGTTTATACAACAACTGTTTGCACAGTTTTTCTCGTTATACGTCTTTAACGGCACATCTGTCTAAGTCCCACAATACCAAGCGTCGAAAGGAAACTAAGCTTCAGTGTATGGTTTGCAGTGAATATGTTTTTAATGTCTGTGACTTACTTCGCCATATTCGTAAGCATGCTGTTGCCAAACAAGTGGTTTTGTGCCCGTTTAACCACTGTGCATTCCAAAGTTCAGTTGCATCAAGTTTTTCTGCACATATGTGTAGAAATCATAGAAGTGCCGGTATTGATAATCTGCGTAGTGAAGTAATTGTGAATGGTCCTGCTGATGTTAGTGGGGTAGAGTTGGATGTTGAAGACACTGCTGATGATGCCACAGTAGATCAGCCTGACACAAGTACAGCCCCCTCGTGGACTGCAGGAGAGCCTGTCTTGGCAGATGACGTGTTGCTTGAAAGAGAATTGTTGCGTCTCTTTATCAAAATGACCACAGTACTGCATGTGCCACGCTATGCAGTGCAGGAAATAATAGCAGGACTTAATCATGTCCATGAGTTGTCGGAAGGACTGCTCTCGGAATCTATTAAGAATGTATGTATGGAGCACAATATTCCTGAAACACTGTCTGACACCTTAGCGGGTGTTATTGTTAAAGAACTGCCTGTCAGCAAATTGACCGAACCAAATTCGCAGCCACGTGGGTCACTGTCTAGCGCAAAGCTACGCGATTCTGTTGCTAAAAGGACATTACCATATGTTGACCCGGTAGAATATGATTTTGGTTATTCAAAAGCAGGAAAGCGTTGCAAGTTTGTGTATGTACCAATACTGAGTGCAGTACAAAACCAGCTTAAAAGACCTGATATCTTACAGAAAGTTTTGAATCCAACCCCATGCACAGGTGAAGGTTATCATTCTTTTCGTGATGGGAGCATTTTTAGGGATTACAGGGACATGGATTCGGCTCACATTCACCTGACCCTGTACACAGATGAATGGGAATCAGTTAACCCACTTGGAACTTCACGGAAAGAACATAAGATCAATGCTTTCTACTGGGTGTTTACTAATATTGAGAGTAAACACAGATCAGCTGTTCATACTTTGCAGCTGGCAACTTTAGCAAGGTATGATGATGTACGTACCTTTGGTTTAAGAAAATATTTGCATCCTCTCCTGAATGATCTTGCATTTTTAGAAAAAGAAGGAGTGTATGTTGAGTCCCTTGGCTCTAGCATTAAAGGCACAGTATCGTGTATTGTGGCCGATAATTTGGGTGCTCATTCTGTAGGTGGATTTGTAGAAAGCTTTGGCCCAAATGTAGCACATCCTTGTCGTTTTTGCACTGCATCTTCAGAAGACATGCAGAATATTGAACTAACTGCTGCAGATTTTCGTCGCCGTTGTAGGGAGGACCATGACTTGCATGTGAAAGAAGCAACTGAAAATGGTGCAGTTTCTTCCACATTTGGAGTGAAGACAGACTGTGTGTTTCATGAGTTCTTGAACACATTCCATGTAACGAGTGCTTTGCCACCCGACATTTCTCATGATCTCTTAGAAGGGATTGTGCCTGTAGAAATTGCTTTGTGTCTGAATGTTTTCGTGTCCAAGGGTTATTTTACTGTCGCGTGGCTTAATGGTGTGATGAAATCGTTTCCCTTCAAATGCAAGGATGCTGTGAATAGACCTCACCGAATACCTGAGAATTTTTCAGTGACTGGAACTGTTGGTGGGAATGCCACAGAAAACTGGACATTATTGAGGTTCCTTCCAATATTAATTGGTACAAAGGTACCTGCTGAAGATGAGGCATGGTGCTTGCTTTTGGAACTGAAGGATATTGTGGAGTTGTGTTTCGCACCGTCTATTACTGAGCATGCTGTTGGCTATCTGTCAACCAAGATACTTGATCACAAGTGTCTCTACAAGAAGTTGTTTCCAGATAAGAAGTTGAAACCTAAACACCACTTTTTGGAGCACTATCCTGACTTGATTAGGGAATTCGGGCCTCTTACCGATATGTGGACAATGAGATTTGAATCCAAACACAGCTATTTCAAGCGTGTTATTCATGAATCGCATTGTTTCAAGAACATTCTTAAAACCATGGCAGACAAACACCAGCTACTGGTGGCTTACCACCTTTCTTCTGATACTTACTTCACGCCTGAGGTGTGCATTCCTGATGCTGCACCTTTAGATATTAGCCGGTTTAGTGACGAGTATCAACTGGCCATCAAAAATGTTATGCCAAATGCAGATGAAGCAAGTCTTTTGTCTTATGGAACTATAAATGGAACCAGGTATGCTGCTGGTATGGTTGTGGTAACTGGCTTCTTAAGTGGACTGCCTGAGTTTTCTGAGATAGCTGATGTGATGCTTTTGTCTGGCAAGGTCTTTCTAGTTGTGGTAGATAGCAGCAGTTGGTACAGTGAACACATTCGTGGGTTCTTTGTTGAACCTACTGGTAAACTGCGACTGATTGAGCCATCGTGTCTGCATGACTACTATCCTCTTTCAGCCTACAAGTACAACGACAGAGTCTGTGTGGTGTTGAAGCATTTCATATACATTCCGTGGTAATTTATTTTCAAATCATGTAACTGAGGAAGTTCTTAGAGAATTTTTATTGAGAAATAAGTGTGGTGTAACGGTTGATTACATAACTTAGTTAATTCATAAAAACTGTAGTAACAGCAGTAAGCAGTATAGTACTAACCAATGAATTGCTGTTTGTGCTTGTGTACTGTTATGGCGAGTAAATAAGTATGTAAGTCAGTGCTTTTTATGAGCAGCACCGAAATCACGAAATTCCTCAGCGGCGCTGGTGAATGGACTACAGTCCAAGTAAAAGTGACTAAGTAAAAGTGTAATAGACCAGTAAGAACCACTTTAGTCACCTTCGTTTAAGCTTAAAAATGCAAAAAGGGTGCAGGCTGGATGTTTTTTGTAACTCGGGAAGTTGCACTTGCAGAGGAATAACAGTGCAGTGTTAGTTCACTGTGTGGTGAATTATTTATTGTGAATATGCGATGGTGTGTTAACATACTGGTACTGAGTGGTGCTGTATACTGCTACACTGATCCTGGGTTTGCATGTGAAAATTTCAAGTACCTAACTTGTTGCAAACTTGTTGCAGAATGGTAGAAAACGACACTGCTAACTTCACACTCCGTGTGGTCATATCTGATGCAGAAATAAGGAAGGTGAGGATGGGTAACAAACCGGGCAGCATTGATGAACTTCATGACAGGCTGAAAAGTGTTTGCAATATCAATTACCCATTCGTGATACTGTATGAAGACAAGGACTTTAACAATGACTTGTGTAGTCTGGAGAATATGAATGACCTGGGACCATATTCAACAGTGAGAATTGTTGGGGTCGTGAATGCAGTGGTTGATTCAGCTAGTACCAGTTCTGTTGACAGTCACACCTCAGCTAGTGACAGTGGCCTGCGGCAGGGAAATGGAAGTTGGCCCGATGAGTTTGTCATTCCACAATTTGACCATGACATTGAACTGATGTTATCGAGAGGAAATGCAGAGTTCAATGAATCGGGGAAGTCTCTCATTCTCGCAAGAGCTGCTAAGGGTACAATACTCCAGAGGGTTGTCACTGCAGTGTATGATATAAAAGCATATCCAACCGAGTCAGAGTTCACAGCGGTTGCTAAAGCTCTGCTTACAAAGCACCCATGCCTCAGAGAGCCCGGAACACGTTCTGGCTATGATGGCTGGCGAAATAGCATCCAGTTTAAAATGGGCAATTACCGTAATGATATACGGAAAGCAGGTGGAGCAGAACTGGTCATAAATGGTGGACGAAGATCAAGGTATAATCCAGATTTGCCATTCGGCCGTACTCACATTAGAAAACCGAGGAGGGGAGAAAGTAATTATCTTCCGAACTTGCCGTCAGGGAAAGACAGCTCAAGCCAGCAAGAAATTCTGAAAGAAGAGTGCAAGAAAACCCACCCTGATCGTAACCTGGTTCACACTCTCATGGCTGAGACTTTTGCCCTGAGACGCCAATACATCGTGAAGGAGTGCCCACTAATAGATGACATAAAGGAAAATTGGCCGGCATCTTTCTACCCACAGGAGGTGAGTTTAAAGTGGCATCTTTCTACCCACAGGAGGTGAGTTTAAAGTGCTAATACTGCTTTTGCTAATTTAATAGGACAGTGGAACCGTCATTGTGAAACTGTGCCAGATCATTTAGATTATTGAAGTATTTTTGCTGTAGACTTCAAAATTGTGTTGGGCAGCCTGAAGTGTGTGTCCTCTGTATTTTTATCCTTTAAATCAAATGCTGTTTTCTTGTTTTTTCTATGTATTTTAATTTAGTGTTCATGTTTAGTTTCGTAGATTCTGTACTGTTAATTGTAACTTTATGTATTGTTTGTGATTGTGAGCTAAGACTGATTCTGGTTTAATCATGCATGTCTTCAGTTTGTCAACAAAGAAAGTACCCACTTTTTACGTATGTAAAGCAAATGCGAAGTAAATCCAGCCACTTGTATAGCACCTTATTGTGGAACACCATTGCTAAGGCATCCCGATATGGCACATGTTGATGAGGGGATCACACAGTTTTATCTGCCATCGAAACACGAGCCACATCTGCCTTTACTGCTAGCAGCAGTGCGTCATGGCCCTTTGGCTGGTACTCATTTTGCCTTCCAACAACAGGATGGCCAGGTTGGGTTGACTTGGATGGCTGGTTCCGTACCGAGATAAATTTCTGGCACCGGGAATTGGCCCCAGAGTCTGTCACCAATCGAGGCACTAGCCGAGCGTGGCATAACACACCTTTGTTGAATAAGACCAATGTACCACCAGTATGTAGCCATGTTTGCTACTCCACAGTTCTTTGCCGTAATTGCATTTGTTAGGTTTACGCTGAGTTTGGCAGAATAACCAACATTCTTCCAGACACGTTCTACACACAGCTGGACAATGTGCTGGTGAACCTGGAGACATTTTTCATGGCCAAGGCCAGCCTGCATTCTGAAACGGACCTGTTCAATAAGGTATGGTTGATCTGTTTCTGACACTGTCTGAAAAACCTGACTAGTCCTTTAGCATCCACCTGCATGTTGATACTGTTTGCGATGTTACTTTTCTAGCAGTTACAGATCATTTAACTTGTATTACATTTCATTGGATGTTTTGTTGACTGTGTACTGTTGCCACTGCAGGAGATTTGACACAGTCAGTGATAATGTCCCTTCCCTCGGGAGTTAGTCTCAGTGTTTTTTGTAGAAGGGTGAGGTCCAGTGACGTGTTTGAGAACTGGCTTGCCTCCGATTTCCCAGTATCCCACCTGTCACGCGGGAGACCAGGGTTCATGTCCGGCAGATATGGGCCGTTGAACGAGTTTTCTTGTTGTTGCATGTTTTGTTGACAGTTCCTGTACACTGTGTCAAAGTTTTATATGAGCCGTTCTTATGGTTACATAACAAAGTCACCTTGTCTTTTGTATAAGTTAAGATTGTGTTCGAGTATTGTAGAATTACTGCTATATTTTTTCTTTTCATTACAAGATATATACACCGTGTCTCAATAAAAAAACGTGCCAACTTTTCTTTTGCTCTTTGTCTGTCAAATATGAACCGATGTCAATGAAAATTGGTAGGCATGTCCCGGAATAAACACTTAACAAAACTATGCATGAAGTTCCCAATTCACCTGAAATACGTGATAAATTTGAAGTGACAGACTGAGCCATGAATGCAATAATTACATGTACATTTTAATGAAACATTGAATAGCGACAAACACGACTGTCAGTTAGGCCTATTGTCTCTCAAAAATCATTCAACGTGTAGCAAGTCACATCACCTTTGCATAAAATTATGCTCGAAATGTCTGCCTCCATGTACGATGTGTCTGTGGCTTGTCCTCTTGGCTCTGCACCAGCTCTTCAACTAGAGCCCTGCACGGGCCGGGCGGCCCGGCCTGAAAATTTAAGACTGAAAACGGGCCGGGCCGTGAATTTTCGGGCCGAGCAGGGCTCTATCTTCAACCGTAGCAACGTTATCAGCTGTGCGTGCAGTGCGCGGTCGCCCACTGCCTGGAACTCTTTCTGCTGTCCCATATTCATAAAGTTTTGCAAACAAGCAGTCAAGTCCTCTGCATTGATACAATTAATATCAGTGGGCACTTTATTCAGTTTTGTTAAGTGTTTATTCCAGGACATGCCTACCAATTTTTATTGAAATCTTTTCATATTTGACAGACACAGAGCAAAAGAAAAGTTGGCACGTTTTTTATTGAGACACGGTGTAGAATTGGCTCTGAATTGCTTTCTGTGGCAGCTGTTAGCTGAAGCAACTGACTGGCGATTGATTAGTACTAAATGGGTATTGGCGTTCTTTTTAGCAGTCAATCTGGTACCCCTTTTATCACGTGCTGACATCGGATCCAGCAGTGTAACAGAATGCACTTCAGATGATCATCGTCTCGGAAGTTTTTTTACCATACACTTTATTGTAGAGGAGTTACCACCACGACTCCGTTGGCGACTTTTCCGAACGATAAATAAAACGCGTACGCATAGCGTTTCTACGGGAAGGCAACGGGATTTTGAAAATCAACGGGCGATTTTTTATTTCTGCACCTATCGGCCTGAAATTTTGCACACGCCTACAGGTCGACAATACGCAAAATTTGACCGGAGCGAATTTTGAATTTCTTCCCCTGAAAAATTTGGCGCCCCTTTGAATTTTGCGTTTGCATTACGGCCAATGGGACGAAAAATTTCAAATCGGCTTTACTCGAGTTTCTGAACTTTTTTTGGGCTGATATTTTCAGGCCTATTAGGCCGAAGGCCTGTAAGCTTAACTTGAGATTTTCGCGGATTTAAAATCCCTGTAACTCGATTTATCTCCATTTTTGTATGTTTCACGCCCCCTTTAATATTTCTGGAACCCTTGAAGCTAGCGAGCTGAAATTTTCACACAGCACGCAGAGATGATGGGGCTAACTTAGTTTTGCGCCACCAGTGGCTGGCCCCCATAGGGGCCAAGGGGGGCGGCTCCAAATATGGAGTAAATTTTGGAATTTTCAAAAATCACTCGGGCGGCTCTAGAGGGGGTCAAATATCAACCGGCCGGTTCCAAATTTATACATATGGTGGAGGGTGGCCCTTTACGTAATTATTGCCGACTTGTGATATTGGGAAATTCTCACAACCGGTTTCACTTTCGTTTTCCTGCCAAAATTCGAGGGGCTATATCCCCGCAACCCCAGGGTATATCGACATCAAATTTACAGGATATGTAGCAGTGGTCATTTCGAGGGGGAACGCGTGGGAACGCCGTTCCCATTGTTAAAATTCACTTGGAACGCATGGGAACGGCGTTCCCCTTGTTAAGCTATGGAGAGAACGCACATGTACTTC
>Ga0209562_1000644_pt1 | contig 12154 bp, 9 predicted proteins | sample WorMetvacBELIZE2_FD_187399 | JGI IMG/M metagenome (GOLD analysis project Ga0209562, IMG submission 187399) | Marine gutless worms symbiont microbial communities from Max Planck institute for Marine Microbiology, Germany - Olavius vacuus BELIZE.2... | ecosystem: Host-associated > Annelida >...
TCTTTCTTAATTTGTTCTGCTGAGCAGAACAAAAACTTATCAACACTGACAGAAAGACCGTGTGTAAGTCTAAATGACACGAGAATGAGACTTCAGTCCCAAGAACTTCAAACCTGGCAAATGGTATAAAAATTACCTCGTCGTCTGAACCAAAGAGTTCGAAGTCCTCCTCATCATCGTCATCATTTGCTTCCGTCTCTTTCTTTGCTGGGGAAGATGCAGGTGCTGCCGGTTGAGATGTTGGACCTGACGATGCCAGACTGCATCCCTTCTCCAGTGTAGAAACGCGTGCAGTAAGGCTTGCTACAGAACTCCGCAGTTGCTCTACCACTGCAGTGCACAAAATGAATCAAATACATTAAATCAGTCACTGCCACCTCAGGTTACGGCAAACGGTGACTGCAGTTGAATAAAAACACGTTCAAAAACTGTCAGGAACTGATTCAACTACATCCAGTGTCTGTGTTGCTTTTCAAGGGTTCTTCAGGCCTAAAAAATTGAAAAAAACATGACTCCCAATGACTTGCAGGAACCCCTACAACTACACCTGCGACATAATTTAGTTATTATGAAGTACTGGTACTGGAATCCGATGCACGTTTGGTGCCAAGAAACACATCAAATGAAAGCATCAGTCAGTGACATTATCTGACACAGAAAACTACTACTGTGTGGGACTTCTGTTGCATGTTAGCCAATGTGTATCCACATACATCTCCCAAGATCTCCAACAAACACTGTGTTAGAGGTAAGTGGCTTTCTAAACACTGAATGGAAATGGCTGTAGACATGTCAGCATCAATCAACTGACCACCTTAGAAAGAGATAATTGATAGCAGTTTGCCAGTGATGAGGTATGAAGTCCTTGCTTCTTCATCGGTGGCAGCATAGAGACGGATCTACAATTTCGGAAGAAGCATTAACTGTGTCTTCCAATCTCTGGCATATGCAAATCCATGAGCAACACTACAGCTCACTGTGCCGAAATTAAGATCTGCCCCGTGGCGCCTGCGCCATTTTGCAGCTGTGAGAAAACCTTCCAGTCACCACGGACAGGTTGGCACGTCTGGCACGGAGTGATAAGAAAAGTTTTCCCAGAAAACATTGGCACACAACTCGAGCAGAAAACACAACAACAGCATGTCAACTTGTCAAGTGATGGTAACTTGTAGACAGCATGCAACAAAGAGTTATATAGAAAACATGTGATCATCTGATAAATTACGTCACCAATGCAGCTGATCTTCTCCACAAACAACTGGCAAAACGTCAAGACAAGGCACTGATAGCAGGCAGGAGAGAAGACTTCACACAGAGAGCAAGTTCATCCCCATTGCGGCACTTGAACCTCCTTAGTGGTAATCCCAAGGGTGACACGGGGTAGAGCTAAGATGCAGAAAACGGTAACCCCGAGGCTCACACAAGATACGGACTCTAAACAGATGGAAACGCTGGGGTGGTTACAGTCGTGTTGCGCTGCTGGGAGTCAGTCATAAACTGACCATTCGCGGCGGCGTATCAATTAGCCACGCTCCGTGTCTGCCCTGTCTAATTGACACCATATCATGCTCAAACCGCTGCATGTTGACTTTATACTGTTTTATCGGTCATTCAATTGTCATTAGCCGACGGCCAACGATGAGATACACAGACACTGGCAACTAGCAAGCCACGCTGCTAACATACTGCTTTTGGAACAGAAACCTAGGTAGAATTGTACCGCCAAGGAGGTTAAGCAGGCAGAGGGCAGTTTGTTGCCAAAATGAATGCAGACACAAAGCACAGTAATTACCACACAGGAATGTTTCATGAAACCAAACATTAACAAACACGGAGAACACAATACCGTCCGTACCTTTCCGCAGTTCTTTGTTTTCCTTCTCCACTGCATCAACTCTTGAAAGTAACGTGTGGTCACCAGTGCCACCGCCACTCTGTGCATCATACGTGAAAAAGCTAATACTGAATCAGAAAACAAACATACATGCATGTAAAAAAGTAAAGTTCTTCCCGAGCCGCATGGGCCCATAAGGCGGCGCTGATCTCCGTTTCTATAGCCCTCAGCCAGACACCAGCTTGCACTGCACGGACACGAATACGGGGCCAGTGTATCGCGCGGCGTGCCTGTTTACTCCCCAGCTTTCGCCGGTACCAAATTATACTGCTTGGTGACAGAGGCACATAGGTGTGAGAAACTTGCACAGAGATTTTACGCTGCAGTGCCCCGCCGAGACTCGAACCCGCGACCTCTTGATCGCGAGTCCGACACCCTACTGCAACACCACGATGCCACCTACATCCATGCATGACTGTGACAAATTTAGCACAGTTCAACTTGCACATGGTATTTTGCTATGCGGCATCTTTATCCAGTGACTTTTACTTCACAATAACAGTGTGACAAAAAAACTGCTACAACAGCTAAAAGGAAGTAACTTAATAAAATGTAATTAACTACAAAATGTTTATGGATTACCAAATAACATGTGTCTATTATCAATAATTTTTAAAAACATTTTTCCGGTACTGCAAATCGCTGTGTCTGCTATAACTGAAATATGTAATAATTGATCTACTGGATATAATGGTTAGCTGCTCAGTGAAAATGGCAAAAACACCACTATTTTTATCAGTAGCAGAGCATCGAGCAGTAAGTTGTGAAAGTGAATTCTACACTACGAGACAGAGACGGTAATAACATGCAAAGTGAACTGACATTCAATGTACACACGACACACAAACAAAAAGCACATTCTTCTTTTCTCTACCACTACCATGTGCACTGCACATGCATGCGCACGGCATTACTGTGACATTCCAACAAAACAGGATTAAAAGCAACAGATCCTGTGAATGATAAACTCATATGCTTCTCTGTATTGACAAACTCTAGCAGTGTGTCCAGCAAAAAAACTAACCTCTTACATGCTGCACAACACAGCACACTCTAAAGCTCAAATTCCACTGGGACCAGTTTCCCCGTAACTTCCCCGTAGCAAATGTTACGGGGAAGTCGCCAACTAGTTACGAGGAAGTTGGGCGTGTCGCCAGCTTGTTACGAGGAAGTTAGAAAGTTGGTGACTTTCAGGACATCTCGACATGTCAAGATGGTCTGGCGACGTCGCCAACTTCCTCGTAACTAGTCGCTAACTTGTTATGAGGAAGTTGGCGACGTCGCCAACAAGTCCGCAAGGAAGTTACGAGGAACTGGTCCCAGTGGAATTTGAGCTAAACCAAACAAAACTGGGAACAGTTCGTTTATCAATCCGTTTAATGTCTAGGTTTATCTTATCCGTCTAACAAAACCCACTTCAGAAGTTCAGATGATCAGTGTTTTGGGTCTTTCAAGACACAGCTACTGTTGCAAAGCTTCCCATACCGAGCAGTAAACCAGGCTGAGGTACGGTCTGATGTACTCCGGCATGTGGAAGCACAAGCAAACCACCGTGTTATGTGAAGACTGAATTGTTACCTGTTTTGCTGAATATATGCAATAATTATTCAAATGTGGCAACATGCAAAACACTGATTGATTGACTGCAAAACACTGAACTTCCAGACAAAGAATTAAACAGCTGATATACAAACTTCTGTGTGCATCATTGTACACACCTTCTCAAAAACAGGCTAGTTCTTGGCCCACCCTGTAGTTTTCAATAGCAATCCAACATCGAGACCATTGCCCTAACCTCTAAGCCACAGTTACTTCTTAGTTTTGTATCTACACCACCTAGCAGACTGCCGTCAGATTCCAACTCAAACAACGAAACAGAAAAACTGACATGACGAAAAGAAACAAAGAAAAAGTGTGATATATGATAACACGACTAGCATTAAATATGCCTCAACAGAAAAGTAGACAACATGTATGCTACATCTAAAACACACTACAAACACTTGCTAAAAGCTGTTCATATCAGAACAAGTGTTAAACTGAAAATGGCAATGCTACAAGTTCAGCTAAACAGGCACTTAACAAAGCTACGGACATCATGTGCAAAAAATATTGTTTTATATACTGTTATTGAGAAATTCATTTAGTGTAAACGTTATATCGTAATTTAATATCTGCATCAAAAACTTGGTGTTCACTGTTTACCGAAATAAGAAGACACCACAAATGTTTGCTAAATGCGACAGCCAGTGCCGAAATCTAAGCTTGGTTAAACCGGTTATCAGCTAAAAAGAAATCAATTCAGAATGCAGGACGAAAGCAGGTGCCAAGCTGAAAAGAAATCCATGACAAAACATAAACTACGCGACACGGTGCATAGCCGCTACTCACGTCCGAGCCACAAAGTGACTTTTGTATGTGTTCACGGGCTCGAGCAATCTCACAGACTAACGACGATTTGCCAGGCTAACATATAAAAGTAACTGCGTAAACAACTGCACGTTTTGCAAATTTCCTACAAACTACGAAATGACAACACATCAAATCCTTTGTTATGTTTTGTCAAAAAATAGTTAAATGACTGTATCTAGACAAGACTGCTTCAGCTGACTGAAGACTGTCAGTTGCAGACTGTGCAGTAAATAAAAATACAACTGTTGAAGTGTTTGCAAATATGAATAAAAAGCATGTGACAGACTAAAATATTATAGCCGTGTTGAAATATAATCGGTGTATAATATTGTTGTATAACTAAATAACAAAGTGGAAGTCACACAGTAAAACAGCTTGAACAGATAAACACAAACTATACAAGTGATGAAAACTGAATTACGTTAAGAAAAACCAATATTAACATGTGATATCATCATTTCTCAGATAATATGGCAGAAGATAATAATTCTTCATGCCCCAGTATTTAATGTCCGATTCAGGGAAAAGGGACTTTCATAGACCACAAGCTCTTCTTCACCTCAAACTGTTGCACGTGATTTGCCAAATCGCGAACATGATCTTGAAAATGCAGAGAACGATTTGTAACTTCACAAACACAGCATCATGCTGAGAGTCAGGGTGATGGTTAGAATTAGGAAGGGTTAAAGGTTAGATATGAAATTTACAAATCGCTCGTGCCTGATTTTGAAATCGCACATAAACGATTCTGAAACTGCGCGAACTGGCAAATCACATGAAACAAAACCAACAATGTCAATGCATTCAATCCTGTATTGTTGTCATCATATCATCATCATCACTGTTGCTGTTAAGTTATAACTATTATTTATTAGCTCAAAAAGCAGCAATACAATATTAACACAAGCAGAGAGTATGCCTTCAACTGTATTAGAAAAAAGCTGCCAAATGCAAAACACGCATTACAACATTCACAAAATACTAACAGTTGTCTGGTGTCCTGACGACGTACAGGTTCCACCCGTAGAACATCCTCCGGACCTCAGCATCTGCAGATGTTCCTGATAACGCTGCTCAGCATCATCAAACCATGGCTTGTCCAACCACACATTGTACATAACTTGAGCCATTTGTAAAATTCTACAATTACATACATACAATTAACAACTGATACAGTTAGGCATTGTGCAAAGGATACATGCGTCACAGTATGTTGCATGCACGGCTATATTCGCCCTAAATATCCGGATAATTAGTGCAAACAAGTTTAGCATTATCTGCATATAAAACATGTTGCATTCTGTGATATGAAATTACATAATTTTTAAATAAATAATTATAGGCTGGGCAAAGTACAGGGAGCTGACTCAATGACGTACATATTAACCACTAGACCACTAACTCCAGTCAGACAAGCCAAAATTAGCATTGGGAGGTAAAGCGGTGTGCGCCGGCATGGGCATGATATATCCGCAGGTGATCAACCGACGACGATTTCCCATAGACTCCAGTGGATCGTAAAAGTATGAAATGTTGATCATTTGTTCACAATATCGCTGTGCTCTGTATTAATGCACCGTTTCCTCCGTTTCCGATGCCTTCAAGTAATTTAATAGGTTTCGGCACCTGACGTTTAGAAGAAACTGCTTGTAGTCGATCTGTCCCAACGAATCTGCCAACATTGGGTCATCTGCCGAACAGTCAAACTCCTCCACAGACGAATGAGGCATTTATACAACAGAGAGCCTGTCTTTGGAGTGAGCCCCTTCCTCCCTTCGATCAGTCTGTTGACTTTCCAGGCTGCTCTGGTGGCCTTACTGACAGCGTATTCGACTTGCTGCATGAAGGTAAGTTGGTTGTCCAGCCAAACACCGAGGTATTTGATGACATCGACCTGTTCTACTGCAACACCGTGTAATATGAGGCTAACTGTTCCACCAACAGATCCAAACAGCATCACCTTGGTTTTTGAGGTATTAAGTGTCATATCCCAGTTGTCGGACCAGGCACTAAGCTCATCTAATACTGTCTGTAAGCTTCTCTGAACTGTCGCCATATCATTTGCCATAGCCGAGCCAACTAAGTCGTCTGCAAATTTTGGGCGGATACATCCTGGAGCGTCTTGCACATATGACAAGAAAAGGAGTGCACCAAGCAGTGGCAAGCACAGTTCCCACTGATGTACCATGTTCTGACTTGACCCAATTGCCAATCAGAACATTTACATTGATCCAAGCCTGTCGTCTGGAAAGGAAGCTGACCAAGTACAATAGTAAACGGCCTGAGATTCCGAAGTTGTTCACCAGTTTGTAGATCAGCTTGGTTCTGTTAACGGATCCGAATGCATCGGTGAAGTCAAAAAACAGTACTCCGGTAATACTACCACTTTGAGCGTTCCTTTTAATCGTCTCGACCAAAGACAAGACAGCCTGTGTTGAGCTCCTGTGTGTCAACTTCAAGTAAGCAAATTGGTCTTCGTCAAATCCTTGTCCTTCCAGGTCGGAGGTTAATCTGGCCGATACAACTATCTCCAGACGTTTTCCGAACATATCCGTGATCGATACAGTCCTGTACGCACTGCAATCGTTATAGCTGTCCTTCCCTGGCTTTGGAATTAGTTTGCAATGTTCTAGCTCTGGGATTGAATGGGTTATCCATATCTTGTTCCATAATCGATACAAGCACTCGGTCATATTCTCTCATGTGCCTTATCGATCATCATTGCAGTGACACCATCTGGTTGGAGTTGGAGACCTAATATGGTGCAGATTGACATTTTGAACAGCCGAAATGAGAAGTCTTTAACCCGGATAACACTGTCTGGCATAAATTTCTAACTTGCACCAAATCACAATAGAAATAAATTCGTATTACAACTGTTATTAAACTACTGCGTCTACAATAACGCACCAAATTTAATAAGATTTAATAACTAGACTAACACGCGCTTTACACAACGCCAACTCACAAACCGGAAGAATATTGCCTTCGTGTTTGTGAACAAAAGACAAAATAGCAAGAAATTAAATCACCGGAAATAAGAAGTGCTGGAACTATTTGACTTTTTAATTACCGTATTTACCGGTACCAGAAATGACGAAACAAACGACCGTGTACGGCGTGTTCGTATTCAAAAAAAAACAAACGAATTAAGCCTAGTACTAGGAAATTAGCTCTATCTTGCACCGTTTCCGAGATAGCGTTCGATAGGTTCAAAATCGCTATATTCGGCTACCCCTCTTGTGTTTAACTATTAACTCCCCCGACGGAGGGGTTTCTAGAGGTGTGCGGGTCTACCCGTACCCGCGGGTATACCTGACCCGACCCGTACCCATTTATTAGCGACCGTGAACTCACGTTCACGTTCGCTACGTTCGCTATGTTGTCGTCCGTCCGCCTGTCGTCTGTGTGTCTGTCTGTCTGTAACGTTCCTGCACCCTGTACTCAGGCGATTGAAATTTTCGCCAATGTTTCTATGCCATTTAGTACGCTGCCATCTGCTGACCTCTGGGTAAAATTTTACGGAGATCGTCTCAGGGGAACCCCTCCTTCAGGGGAGTTAAACACAAGAGGGGTGACCGAATATAGCGATCGATTTTGTACCTATCGAACGCTATCTGGAAACGGTGCAAGATAGAAGCTAAAGTTTGTATTAATCACTTGTAAGTTGGCTGGTTGTTTCTCGTCTTAGGCCTAGTGGCAATGTAATAGGCTGAGCTCTTCTATGTCCATCTACAGTCGGTGCCTCGTGACTAAGTGACTGACTAGAAGTTATGAATGGAGTAGCTAGCACTAGTACAGATTGGTACGAAACGACTCACTGCTAGCTCTGCTATCTCCATCTTGATCTCGCCTAACCATAGGAGTGGAGGAGGAGCCAACACACCTTACAGAATCGCTGATAGCCTCGGGTGTGTTGGCTGTTACATGCTAAATTCTGGAATGTTAGGATGTTTCAGGTTGGGAGCTATAATTGAAGTCTGGCATCTCGCAAGTCGCAACAAAGCTGAACGGTGGCTGTATGTGTGCACGGTGCGCTGGCCCGCTGTACTTTTACAACTTAAGCTGGTTCTCCGCCTCTGACTATATGAAGAATATGGAATACATGTATGATACGAAATTTATTGAAGTATGTGTATGCAAAAAATTGTCGTAATAGATGAAGTTCTGACAAAGCTATTGCAAAGAACGGTGCAGTTGTTTTGCCCCAAATAGTGGTATATCCCTTTCCCACTTTCTTTCATTCCACCACTTTCATCAACTCTATAGAACTGCAAGCACCAGTTCACTATATTCAACGGTGGCGCCACCATATTTTGAAAGTGTATGTGTGAGGGGTGTAAGTTCGCAAGCGGAGCGAGCAAAATTGTTTGACCGCCACTATGTTAAATGTGTAATAGGCAACCGAAAATCGAAAGCCTGGCGGGCGTTTAGTAATGACAGTGTGTATACAGTCACAATACTGTAAGAAACTGTTAGGATTGTGGAAGTAAGTCTAATAATTAAGCTAGGGTGATATCGTACGAAAAAGAATAATAAAGTAGGGCATGACGAAAAACCAACCTTCAGTTTTATGTTAAGATTTGAAGTTGAACATGCGTGAGTAGTTTATAAAGGTAAACTTAAACAAATAATTTTAAATAATGTTAACAGCCATTCAGGCGTAGCTGAAAAAAATGAGCTTTCATCTTTCTTGGCGCCTTTATCTTATGTGGCCCCCTTTATCTCCATGGGCCCCTTTATGATATTTTATCTGCTTGCTACTGTGTGGCCTTTTTACACCTATAAACTTTCACTACCATGCATATGGGTCCTTTCACCCGCATGAGTCCCCCTCAGGTCGGGAGGTTCGGACTTCGGAGGTGATCTGCGCCGGCTCTATCGATTGAACAGGTACGGTCTGAATTGCACCATGTCTGACCCCAACAATGACTCTGAACCATTCCGTCAACTCTCCAGAAATACCCTAACATCACTCACAGATTTGCTGTACATGTCTTGCAGTATACCTTCAACAGAAAACTATAATTTCCCAGGACTCAGAGTCCACAAGGCCACCGGGAATTGCCGGGAATTATTATGCGCTGAATTCCTGTCGGGAAAATTCCTGTAAATTTCTGAAATTACGGCGGAAATTTCGCTGAGTTTATGGGAGCTTGTTTTTTTTTATTTTTTGTTGCAGATTGTTATATTTTATTGTCTATAATTTAACACACTGCAATACGTTCACGGCTGGCTTACCGCCTATTTTTGAGCAATTTCTCGAGTGACGTCCTTGACCCAGCCTAGCGTTTCTAGAGCGAGATAATTACTTTTACATCGAAACCATCACTGAACTGATGGACGATCGATTGCCTCGCAGTGTCGCACGGAATCTCGCAAACTCAAATCGTTACACGAATCTGCATGGACGCTATGATAAGATGTTATTACACGCGACATTTAAAGGAACGTCTCGATATTTTGTGCAGACAGACTGATGGAAGTGAATCTCTGTCGCACAGTAGCTATTCGGCAGCACGCACGCTCAACTTGTGCGTATTCTTGTCTGATCCATTAGGCCTATAGACTTTCACTGTCTGACCAATCTAGTAAGACTATTCACAGCATGGGAAGGTAAGCAGTCGCTTGCTGCTGGTCAGTGATGACATGAGGGACGATAGCCATCGGTGACACTGCAAGGGGATTTCATAACTAACCAAACTAACAGGTGTAGTGTACCTGTACAGTTGAGCAAACTGACCATATCGTCGTGACTTATGTTTCTGGTTTAAGTGCTTTTTGTGTTGGAGTTGCACAATCAAGTATTGTTTTACTGAACGGGATTTTTTTCTTTACCGTTGGGGTTTTGAGTTTTCAAAAAGGGAATTCCCGATGGCCCTGTCAGAACTCTAACGAATCACACACGGTCAATGGTCCGTTTTCCTTGCCTGAAACCTGACTTTTCTTCTGCCAGGATTTACTCAACATCTTTTAAGTCTTAGCTGCAGCAACGAAGTAGGCCTAGGCCTATACCAACGGGCTTATTGCACGATAATTGCTGCATTCCTTTCGGACATACGACGCAGTGAAGAGCGCCATTAGCTGTCAGAATATCTGTCCGTCTGTCCTTCTGTCCGTCCGTCCGTCTGTCTGTCTGTCACACTTGTGCTGCTGCACGCCTAAACGATTCAAGGTATCGAAATAAACTTCATGCTATGTTGTACGATATAGGGATGTTCCTAGTTTCTTGAGGCCAAAACTTCGCAATTCCGAATTAAGGGGTTCTATCATCCCGAACGAGGCCTCCCTGTTGACAGCTACAATTTGACCAATATTCCGTGATATCTTGGAAACGGCGAGAGATATGATGAAAGTTACTAACATTCACTAATAGGAAGGAAGTCACATGCGGGCTTTCTATTGGTACCAAAATCGGTGACCTTAAATGACCTTGAACGGTGCAATGGCCGTTATTTTGCGTTATTTCACCGAATTCCGCAGTTTTGTGGCCAGTTACGCCGCAGTGACTGAAGTAAGACCATACTGTCGCGATAAAAAATTAGCCCAAAAATCTAGTTTTCGGCAATATATGTTAACATAACATAAGACTTATTGAATTGTAGCAGCCATGAGGCTGGATTAAGTACAGATACACAAGTCACAACCACGCACACATCACTTATAGACTTCTGAGAAAGAGTGTATTAAAGACAGGTACTCTCCACTGGAAGGCGACAATTTGAATTGCGCAACATTGCGTGGTCAGCTCATCTCCGCTCTTGTTACTTTTAACCCACACTTGCAGCAGACGCATTTCATTTTAATTAACTAAATATCGCTGAATAGAGGTTTTGTAGGCATCTGTTGGTCCTAACGGCGAGTCAGCTCCATTGGGCTTTAAAATATACTCCCGCCAGCACCTACGAGACATGAATATTAAGTCCTTTATCACAACTCCAAATCTTCGGCATGTTACACATACAGACAGCAACCGAATTGGTTACTTTTTGTACGTTTGTGACCAAAACGTATGGACGGGGTTGTCATGTTGTAAATGTATCACAGAATCTACACATTGAACCATAAAAAAGTGACATTTTATTTTTGATTATAACTTTGGCTAATCTTAACCGATTTTTACAGTTTTTATATTATTTTAATCGTGAAGAAATTCTACATGCGACTGTATTAAAATTTATCACATCACCTGATTTATGTGCGCACCTTACCTGAAATAATCTAAACCTACATTTTTGCTGTGGTTCCTAAAACGTAGCAGTGTACATGTGACTGCAACTCTGTCAAATCTTAACCGATTTCAATAATTTTTGCATTGCCGAAACCGAAAATAATGTACAAAACAGGGCAATTATCTTATTTATTACTTAAAGAAAGTGTTGATAATGACGTAATAAATGTGTCATTGTTTGCTCACCAGTCTGTTGTGGACCACGCCATCGACGAGTGGAGGCATCGTCTGTCGGCCTGTGTCTATGCTGAAGGCGGACATTTTGAACATTACTTATGATTGCTACTCTCAAAATAACAATGTCGAAATGGCAGCACTGTAAATTTGATAACTCTCCTTTGCTGTAACGTAAATAAACAAAGAATAATAGCGTTTTAACTGAAAAGTGTTGTTTTTATAAATTTGCGAAGTAAGGTGCGCACACAATTAAGGTGATGTGGTAAATTTTACTACAGTCGCATGTAGAATTTCTTCACGATTAAAATGATATAACAAGTAGGCCCGCTATCGCAGGCATTCCGCGCTGCAAAAATATAACTGCGAAAAGCGTGCATCTAACATCGCTCTATCCTACGGCGTTGACGTCGACAAATGATCATTTGAGTGTTTTACGTCAC
>Ga0209562_1000645_pt1 | contig 12152 bp, 6 predicted proteins | sample WorMetvacBELIZE2_FD_187399 | JGI IMG/M metagenome (GOLD analysis project Ga0209562, IMG submission 187399) | Marine gutless worms symbiont microbial communities from Max Planck institute for Marine Microbiology, Germany - Olavius vacuus BELIZE.2... | ecosystem: Host-associated > Annelida >...
CCATAACCTTTGAAGACATACAAATTTTCCATAAAAATTTGATCTTTGTCACTGAAACGCGCATTTACACTAAACCATTGACACCAAACCATCGTCTGCTACCAAGCAACGTGCGTTCGGTATCCGAATAAGTAAGTAAGTAAGTAAATTAACCAAAGAAGTGGGCCTGTCATTTATCATGTGAAATTAATGATAGTACGACTCACAGACTGAAGTAAACATCTGTGATAGTATCATCATCGCAAAAAAACTCTCTGAGATGCGACATTAGAATTTTTACATTATGGAATTGAGAAAAAATTGGTGTCATTTTATGATGTAAACTAGTGACGTATAATGAAATGTCAAAATTGCCATATGTCAGTTCGTTCCAAATTTTCTCAGCTGTGTTTCTTCTAAATATTATTTGAATTAGTTTACAGTTTGGAAAGTCAAATCAAATTTATTAAAGCACACAACAGACATGCATGCATAAACATCACAATGATTACACTTCTTTAAACAAGCAATAGTTGATAAAAGAATTCTTAAAAAGATTACTATTACACTGAGGTAACACAAAAGTATGGGCACGCCGGCGCATGTCATAGTGCTGGCCAGTTTCAGGAGGCAGAATGTCATACAGACAATGTCCAGAGCGTATTTTATGGAACAATTTCATACAAGCATCGTTACAAATTGAATAATTTCTATGTTTTAGTCATCAATCACTGGAACTAAATTGGGAGTTTTTTTACAGTTAATGTGCTAGTATTTTTTGTTGATTTTTCTCTGTAATTTGTTCTAATGTGCATATTTGTCATCATCGTGCAGGAACCTTCTGCGTGGAGCTGCGATCTGCGCATACAAGATGTCAGACATCATTGCTAGCTTTGCAGGTCCATACAAAGAACAGAGGACGATTCACTCTAACTGGCTTCCTGTACGAAATTCCGACATTCCGAAACCTCATCCTGCAGAGGTAGCATTCAAACTACAGTCATTTAATTGTATCGTTGACACCAGATATGCATATACTGCATTTGCAATTCTTGTAGCCTAACATTTGTAAACGTGTTTTTGTTTGTTCATTTGCAGACGTGCACAGATGATTCAAAGACATTATCTGATCAGACGTTAAATTTTGTCAAATCGCATCCTTTAATGGACAAAGCTGTTCCAGCATTTGGTGGACAACCAGTACTGGTGCAGACAAGCTTAGAGTAAGTAATTTTTAACTTCTTATGAAAGTCAGAGGTACTTGGATGCATTTGCCAGCAACAGCACTTAAGTGTGGCACAAAATGTGGCGATCATGTGGATGGGTTTACCTGTATGTCCATGTGTATTTTCTTTCAAAAAGGAGGATTCATTTTTTAATTTGATATTCCTTGATGTTTGGCTGTCGTGCAGGTGAATGTTGTTGTTTAGTGTCTGTGGCCCTTTGAGATAGAAGTACAGGTAAAGAGTGTATACCGCAAAGTCTGTGGTGTCAGGCCAGCTTGATGCCATTCCTGTGATTGGCTTCTCACTCTTTGGCTTGTACAAACATACCACTGGCGTGACAGACAAAACTCAGCCTGATGTTCGAGACCTGTAAAGTATAGTCATGTGATTAATGCTTGCATGTCGTAATGACAGTCAGTGGAAACTTCATAGCTCTAAGACTGATAATGATGTTGATGGCAGCAAGTGATCTGATTAATGAAGAATTGTTGTTCTGTATACTTAGCGCACAAGTCTGGCTGTATGTTGCAGGTACAGTCTGACGCATATAGCCGTCGACTGGCAGGTGCTGGCCGCAGACTACTGGTCATACGATATTCTGTTTATTGGAACAGGTATAATATCAGTTAGTTATTATACTTCCCTTCAACGGGGTTAGACGTGTGACTTTTCCTACAGGGTCGTTGCGATTTTATGTGCATGCCATTGCTGAGGCCATTAGCTACAAACTGGAGGAATCGAATCTGGTTTCCCGGATGGGAATTCGACAGCACACTTTGTAAAATAGTTTCTTATTTGCACATATTACAGGTCAGCTCTGTTTTTACACAATACTGTGAATGCAGCTTTATGAGCCACATTGTGTTGGATGTTACAGACAATGGCCGAGTTCTGAAGGCCATCAACAGAGGGCGTGTTGAAATCAAGCTGCACGTGATTGAAGTGATTTCGGTGTTTGACGATGGAAGTCCTGTGAGCGGCCTGCGTGTACGGCGACATGCAACCAATCGCCATCGCCACCGATTGATAGTGATGTCACGTGACGAGATCCGCTCGATACCACTGCATCGATGTCACAGATACCACACATGCAGGTAGCTATCAGCTATCTTCACTGCAGTTATGTTACAGCGGGCATTGTGACTGGGTCTCCGACAAGCAGACTACAGTGAATTATGTAGTTATTCATCTCTCGGCTTGATGATCCTGTGTGTTTTGAGAGGAAAACTTATGAGATGAGGTTTGGAAGTTGTGGTAGATCGTGTCACTTGTTGAAAAATGTTCCACTTGATAACACACATAACGTCCATTACTTACAGACAAGGTGGTACAAGGCGGTAATGGTACTTTGGACACTTATGCCACATGGATCTGTGAAGACATCAAACGTATTTTGTCTTCACAATTGAGTTTCAAGGGCAAGGAATCAGATGGCAACAGTGGCAGAAGAGACTGATTGCCATTTCAAGAGTGACTGCGGACAGAGAAACATGAGTCTGTTAGAAGAAGTTGAGAGCAATGCATCAGCAAAGAAGTCGTAGAACTGTACTGAAGTGTCGAGATTGTCAAAGATGCTTCGCATTGCTGTGACACTGAAGATTGGGGAGGAAGAAGAAAGAACGAGATGAAAACAGAGAACAAGGGATGTATAATGAAGACCTTCTTGGCATATTGATAACAGTCTTCAGTATGTTTATGATGTAATGGTTCGTTCTTTTGTATGTGGTGCACTGATTTCTTCTCTGCTTGACTGTGTTTTTCCACAGCGAGTGTGTTGCACTGAGAGATCCTTACTGCTCTTGGAGGAGGAACAAATGTGTTAACTCGGTTTACGGGTGAGTTGCTCAAGTTTTTTTAATACTTTTTTTGTTTCAATTTTTGTCAACATCAGTATTATGCTAGATTCAGCTCTACCAGTACAACTGAAGTTAGTCAAAGGATGAAGGGCGCATTTTTGTATTCGGCTGCTCTCACTGAAGGCATGCGCAGTTGTTGGTAATTTACTTTGCAATGCAAGCTTTCAAAAATGTCCACAGAATCTGCAGTTGGTGCTAGTGGCTATCGTAGTGTTGTTATGACTTTTTGATGGGACTATAATAGTTTCTTTTGTGGGAGAAAAGAAGAATTTCATGCTAACTCATAGCTGTGGTACTACTTTCGCAGAATTATTTGCAAGTGAACGTCCTTGAGTTTGCATTTGTAGGTTTCGCTGTGCGAACACGAGTGCATTGTTGAAGTGCACATAGTGGTGTGTTTTGTAGGTATCAGAGCATCGAGAGTGGTAAACATGCTCAGTGTGAATCTGTCCGATCTCCAGTGAGACCAACGAGAATTACCACCACTTCACAGGGTTGGTTTGCATTGGGATATGATTAGCACAACTTGAGAGTGTCGTGCAGATAAACATTATTGGCTGCTTTGTGTTGGCTGCATTTAATTGACAGCCAGATATTGTAAAGCAGTGGTTGAACCAGGCTTTAGTTCCATTGGGATTAGTTGTTAGGAATTTTGCATTGTCATTTTCATGTTAAGCGAAGAAGGTTTTCCCATGCCATCTTGTGTACCGAGATTGCACCCAGTCATAAGCACTCTTGAGTAGTTTTTACAGGTGAACTATGGCTGGTAGATATAGGTTTAGTCTTAGGTTTAGTTTTTTTTGTGTGTGTGAATTTATGCCTTTGCCACCATTAGAACAGTGCCTCAAAATGTATCAAGTGGTATGTTAAGCTGTGTCCAGTCACTAAAGGTTGACAGGCTAGAACTGGACTACGTTGTTTTTTTGCTGTACTTTTGTCATGCTGCTGACTGCAGTGTTGCTCGGCATTAGCTTGTGGAAGTTGATTGAAAGGTAACATCAATCAATCAATCAGTCAACGCGAGATTTGTAGGGCGCCGCTATATGACTCGTCCAGGAGCGCCAGCAATAGTCAGTTGTAAGCACGATCAAAACGTACATTCTTTAGTCGTTTTCGGAATGTACTCGTATCAGTAATGTCATGAAGGTCTGATGGAAGACTGTTCCAGGTGGCTGGACCGGAGTAGAAGCCACGTTCACCGAATTTTGTTCTTGTTCTTAGCAGAACGTAAGCCGCTGAGCCAGTGGACCTACGTCGATATCTGCCACTGGCTGCAGAAACTGTGGAAAAAAAACAATCTGAAAGGTATTTTGGTGCTTGTCCGATGTGGATGTAGTGCATAAACAGACACAGCTTGTAAATTATTGCTACAAACATGTGAAATGTTTGTAGCAACACCAGCGACAGAACAGAGCAAGACTGATCCTCCTTGTGTCTGCAACTCTTCATCTCAGTACAGTTCTCAGTATGCAACAAAGATTGCTCCAGTGCCAAGCGGTGAATAAAAATAAGATGTTTAATGTTCTGTAGTTATTAATTGTCAGAAATGTTACAGTAACCATTGAATCATTGCTAGATGAAGTATGGAATATGGCGCTGTGTCATGGCTGTCATTCGTTTTTTGTTTGCTGAATTGCAACATCTGATACATCTAGTATGACACTGTCATCTGTTTTTTTTCATTGTTAGTGATTATAAACACTTCGTCATCATCGTGTTAATCATATTAGTTTGTAATAACAATAATAACGACAACAACAACAGCAGCAGCACCAGCACCAACAAACAAGCAGCACTTGTAAAACTAGGGATTACTCTTGTCGAATTTATTGAAGGTAAAGCTGAGCTGGTGAATTGTTATTGTTGAATCGCATCATCACAGTCATCCATGAGTGTTACTGTTACTGTATGTTTGTAGTCATGAAATGAACTATGACAGTGTCATAATATCAGCATCCTTGCATTAACACATAATTCAGTGGTTAATCAGGAACTTGGATATATGATAGAGTAGTAACTAGCAGCCCGTGGGCAATGATGCTCATGCTGGTAGGACATGACCTTTAAACCCAGGAAACTAGGTCAGATTGACCTAGTTTCTGGTCCGTGATCAGAGTTCATGAGGAGGTCTGTACATGCAAGATTACAAGTCTGTGTTTAGCAGTTATGCTTTGGGCCACGCTTGTTAACACATATACAGACGCACACACACACACACAGACAGTTTTCGGCCGGTTTTGTGCTATTCGCTTAGCTGGTTGAGCTTAAAATGGATAAGCAGATTTAATAAGGAACAAATAGTACTACTGCTACTCGTATTACTACTACTATTACTACTACTACTACTGCTACTTCTACTACTAGTGATGTTCTTCCATGAATGCTACATAATTAGACTGGGTCACTCAAATATCTGCCTATAGATGCGATGGTCGATTGTTCGGGGTTTCACAAGTCTGTCCTTGCGCCTGGACAGTACGAGAGCAGACTTACTAGCAACACTCTGCTTTCAGACAGGTGTCGTGGTTCAGCAAGCATTTGATGATATATTGATATTTAGATGCTGAGAACAGAAAGTCCCAAACAGTATCAACTCCAGTAGTCAAGACAGATGCAGTGGATGAAGAACTTAAACGACCATCAACACAAGGAAACATTGGTGTGTTTATTTTTTGTGTTTTTTTGGCGCTAAATTGGTTTTATTGTTAATAATATACTTGTCTACTCAACGACATTTGTCCTTCTAAGTTGTTCATGCACTAACCACATAAATTGTGGTGAACAGAGTAGAAGATGTTCTAACTTCAAGTCTAGCATCGATACAAACTGGAAAATTTGTGTTATATCCAATTTTTGTCAATGCTAGATTTAAATCAAAACGTTGTAATTGTTATATCTCATAGTGAGTGAGTATAATGTGTGTATGACATAGTGATGGCTATAAGTTTGTAATAATAACTACAGCTGTTAAGCATGGAGCGGTTGTGTGTTCTGTGTAGGTCCATGCTATGACCCGTCACTAGCTCGTGCAGTGTCTGATTCTCATAGCAGTAACATGTATTCGCAGAGCATCGTTGCTGCCATCTCCGTTCTCTGTGTCATCGTGTCCATCATCGTTGGCTTTTTCCTCGGTTTGTGCGTCAGCCGCATCACGTATGGATTCCAACATTCCTTGCCCGTCTTGCGCTCCTCACAAGTCGATGCACGTGCTTGGCGGTCAGTGCCTCCAAAAGACGTGTCGCTCGAGCCGCCTGAGCGCTTGGTTCATCAGAATCCGTACGATGCTGAGCCGATCAAGACGTTCCGCACTTTTCATCCGTACGATGTTTCCGGTGTGCCGTCAAACCTTGCCAAGAGACAGAACGTGCACGGGCGGCACAACGTCTTCGTTAACGACTTGAAACCGAACAATTCCAAGCTGGCAAATGGGCCAACGACGGCCGAGACAAGTCTGCATCCTCGGCGTGGAGTTTATCTCTAGAATGTAGTGTACCGAGACATGTGTGATTACATGTGACATTTGTTGACATTTGTGAATTGAACTTGAAGACAGGGTGATATGCTGAGGGTATCGTCGGGTCAAGGCTTCTGTTGTTAGTCTTGCAGAGTGCAGACTAACGGCGAAATTTGTGACTGTGGCTGGGGGTATTGGCATTAACTACAGAAGCAGAATTTGGAATCTATGACTGTGGCTCTGGCACTGCGTTGATCGCAGAAGCTGGACAACTCAGAATGTAGCACAGTATGTGATATGCGGCACACACTGCAGTCGTTTGTTCAATACTGTTGTTTAACACTGGCGTTGAAATGACAGCTTGGACAGCTGTGTAACATATTAGATCCGGCCCATTTCTGCTGTAAATACGTTGGCTTGCACTGTGCATAATTTCTAAAGTGCTAGTGTGTACATTCACTGTACAAATTATTTATGCACCGTGCAGCTGCCTGCTGCATGCTGTGCATCATTGGTAGTTTTTGGCGTATACATAACGTTTTTTTTGTTTATTTGCCTGTTAATTGCTGGCTGGCATTTTTGTTGTAATTTGCTGCTATGCTGCATTGTGTCTGTGGTGTTCTCATTATTGTATGTGGTGGTGTAATAACATGGCAGCATGTTCCTTTGCAAACTACTTTGTAAATGTAGACACTTCAAACACAGACACTGATTAACAGTGCAGTATAGTGGACTGCCAACTTAACCACAACGTAAATGCAGAAATGTGACCTTGCTCTCCCTCAGTCGGTCTTTTTTCATATTCCGCAGTCGTGAAGACATCAAGACCACGCCCCCTAAGTGGCAAACACTTGTTTTTAGCAAAGATACTTGCATTCTCACACGTACCATATTATAGTGCAGATGGTAAGTTAAAATAAATATGTAAGTCAGAAGGTGCTGACGGCATACATGAATATGTGCAGTGGTGAGAATAAAACTCCATTTCGGCTGAGTTGTGCTTTAAATGTACTTCAGCATGCAAAATGTATTTCTGGTTTTTTTTCACAGAAAATCTTTGATATGCATTATACGTATAGTAACAGATGCTCTAAACAGCTGAGTTTTTTAACTGGATATACAAGTTAATTTATTTAGGTAGTTCTTTTTTCTTAGCATGTGCAGACATGCATTGCCAAATGTTTGTTCAGCAGTGTCAGTGTTATTTTTGATCTGTTGTTTTGTACATTGCCGATGACATAGAAGTGTGTGTTTTGAGCACTGTACATCTTTACTATTCGTTGTTTAGAAGTAACCTGATGCACTAATAATTTTCGAAAATATGTAGCCCTGTTAACGTAAATTATTATATACATGATAAACTGTCAACTAATGAAAAAGTTTATGCCGTTCTTACTTAGTTGTTTATTTGACAAACTGTTGTGATTTGTCAAACGTCAGCAAGCACTGTCTGGGACAGTGAAGTGATCTGAGTCAGAGCTCTCAAGTTGACCAAAGTCCAAAGTGTTGGATTCTGCAGACCATCAGTCACTGTTGCACAGGATGCTGTTCCAGTATCAGGCCAGAAAAGTAACTGAATTGCAGAATTGAATACCAGTGCGCTCTCAGTGCAGTTTTACTATACTGTACGATGGATACATCAACATCAGTAGCAATACTGGCGTTAAATTCTTCACCTCAGTTCAGTTTGGTCCTCGGATGTTAACTAGGACAACTTTCAGAATCTAAGGCCGAGGACACTGTTTCCTGAAGGACTTATCGAGGACTTCTGTCAACTCAGTGTTTATTTATCATCACTATTTTATGTACACCTAAAATATACAAGTCACAGTCACCGTACCGTGTGATGTCATAATACCTAGTTAACCCAGTTGTTCAACGGCACCATGATGATCATACGGAAAACGAATGCTTCATGACACTAAGGTTACAGAGTGTCCAAAAAGCTGTTGTCCACACTGGAGTCTGATGGTGACGGATGGCATTGGCCCAGTAGGGGACGTGATTCCTTGAAACTTCATGGGGCTCACGTCACGTACAACCACGCATGTGAAAATTTGAGACTACAGACCAATTGGAGAATCATGCGCCGCACAGGACTAATGCCATAATGGAAATCAGAATAGTCAACGGGACGCCAGTTTTAGAATGGAGATATTCAGAAATCGAAGGTGCACTGTCAGTCTGTCGCCCTGTATGTGTGTGTGCAAAATTTTTGGACCAGTCTGTGCTTCATCTGTCTCAACTTTCGTCACCAAATCTCCCAGTGGAAGCGTGCGGTATAGGCATGCCATAAAAGTCTACAAACAAATCGGTATCAATGTACATAGCGAGGGGTGGTTGATATGATGTAGGTGTATATGCGTCAGATGCATTGTGCATACCGGTAAGTCACAAATTTCACAGAGAGTGGACACGGAAACGAATGTTAGCTTTTACGATGTTAGTCTTTTCTCCTTAGCCTTGGACTTGACCGAGGACTAACATTCATGGCTTAGTCTAGCACCGTAGCACGAGACAATCAAAATAACAGCTAAGTGAGAAAAAACTAAAATAAAAAACTCTTGAGCAAAATAAACCGTTAAATAGCCGAGAATCCGTCCAGTAGATGAAGCATTTGAGCCCCCTGAAAGTGTGACGAGTAGTGATAGTGAAGAATGAAGATAGCAAATGGCATGTTTGAAAAGATAGGAAAGAGAAGGAGACGGAATTTCGAGAGGCTAGCGAAGTAAAACAGGAAGCTGATTCTATGAAAAGATGATGCGTATCGAAAAGAGCGATTTGTAAAGAAAATATGTGATCTTCAAAGAAGAGCAGATTGGTGGTCGAGCAAGAGTGGTATACAGCTAGTGTTGCGAGAGGGTTGAACAGAAATAAAGTTATGAAGGGCTGTAAGTTGGGTAGTTGCAAGAACCTTATTATGTAGGCTAAGTGAAAAAAGTTTATAGGCCCATTTTTATTAATTTTGAGCCAGTATAGAGACTTGGGAACAGGAGTGATGTGAGAAGATTTAGGGGCTCTAGCGAGATCACGAGCGAGAGTTCTGAATGTATCGTAGAATTCGGTTTATCCGGATTTTGGCAGCTTACTTATAGTACAGAGAGTTAAGTAGGCTTACTCGGGTTGGAATGAACGACAGAGGTGGCCGTGATGGGCCTACTGGAGGTTTTACAGACCAGGTATGTAGCAAAGTTTACGAACAAGGCCTGTAAGAAAGATTAGGAGAGCTGTAGCCTATTTGGTAAGTATGCAGCTATACTCAAAATATACCTAAGTGCAGTCGACGCCTTTTAGTTTTCCGCCAGTTTAGTTGACGTAGCCGAATAGCTAGAATGGCCAAAAATCGACACATCCTGCCAAAATGACAGTCCCACGTTCCCTACAACTACAAATTGAGATATGCAAAATGTGTGCATTGTTAGCATAGGCGTAGCCAGGGGGTGCAGTGGGTGCACCTGACCCCCTCCCAGGGCGGAAAAAAATTAGGCGTAATTCACAGGGAAAATTTGTAAGTGCACCCCCAACACAGCAAGTGCACCCCCAAGCGGAGGAAGAGTCAATTTTTAGGACATTTTTTGCTGTGTCAGGAAGATTTGGAGCTTGAATTAGTAGTTTTAGACCGTCTTTTGGAGGCGACGACTAAAAAAGTCAACTTTTGTAGGAAAAAGTGCACTGTCTTTTGAAAGCGACGAGTAAAAAAAACAACTTTGAGGAAAAAAGTGCACCCCAGACAAAATTCTGGCTACGCCTATGATTGTTAGTACGTTGTCCGGTATTCGACAGTGAAAATTAAGGTGTACAGAACTTTTCCAGAGAGAATTTTTCGTTGTTAACACTGAAATAATTGAATATAGGACACGACGCACAGCAGTTTGCAAATAACGTAATTATAGGCTACACCTAAACAATTACAAAGGGGTACGCCCACAGTCACTGCACATTTTCGAGCGAATAACATTCAACTTTGACAACGACGTCGACCAAGACGATGATGAATGAATGTCGTAAAACGGTAAAAGCAGGCCACTTCACAGCTGCCGTCTTCGTGCCAGTTGCATGTTTTCTACGCCTGTTGATAACAGTCTGTCCACAGACGACCAGCCAGCATAGGCTTACATTGAGAGTTTAGTAGGACAGGGCTCGTGTTCACTGTCCCGGTAGTTATCATGCGTATCTTAAACGAAAACTGAAGTGCACGTTTGAACCCTTTCAGCTGTAGCCTAATCACGTGCAGCGAGTGCAGTGTAGACATTTCGTATTCGTCGTGAAATGGAAGATGGATCTGTGCATGCGGTGAAAGTACTGATGATGGTGTTGATGTTGCTGCCAGTCGCGACGACGTCGAAGATGTTCTGTTCTCACGAGTTCGCTGCTGCCGTCGTTCGCGCCTGCATCACTCGCAGATCACTCGATACTGACCCGTCCACGTCGCTTCACGGTATGTATATATAGGCTTGTAGCTCTCGACCTAATCTAACGCAACGCCGATTGCAACGGCGCTGTCGTATCCGCCCGTACAGACCATTATCACCGAAAAGATGGAAGCTACTTCAGGGGTCACTGCATTACTAATAAGTAATGGAAAACCATAGTAAGCCTATGGGCTAATGGTATGCATGAAAAGGATTATTGGAAGTCATTCGTATAAGCCTATGTCACGCACGAGATGATCACGTTTAACGTTAAACCGACTCATATGCTACGCAAATTGCAAGTTAACTATCGTAGGCTGTGCAAAATAAGTTATTGGGTTATACCATCGGCGGTGACCATTTGATGACATCATGACGTAGAGTAAGGTGGTTCGGATAATACAGTACGATTGCTAAGATACTTGGCTGCATGTGTTGTGTAACATAGGCCTACGCTGTGTCCGGGAAAAGAGACCAAAATGTTTCGCTACATAATTTTAGTTTCCTGGATAAATTTGCCACATAATCATGTACGCGTTTTCACCTCACCTGAACACTTCTGGTCTCTTTTCCTGACACATATCAACAAGAAGCTGAACCCGCATCACGCTTAAGGCGAGGCTAGGCCCTATATAATTCTCAAACGTCCTTCTGCTGTTCTGCACACGCTACCAAAAGTTGGTTAAACGTTACGGTAATACAGTTCGCTCCTTGTACTATGTTGACCTTGAACGACCATTCAACGTAAGTCGCTAAGAATACTAATTATTCTATTACTGAATAGCTAGCAGAAAAAGCGAGTTGTTTGAAGTGACTTCAGTGTTATTTACAGGGTCGGATTAACCAATCTGCGCAGAGTGTGCAATTTAGCCGGAAACGTCGCGGGGTTGGAATATCCGTCATGTGTAAATGAAAAAGTGCTTTATCTTCCCTCAGTACCTAAGCCTATACGAAGGCAATAAGACGGATCCCATGCACATGGACCCACTGGCTCTGGCCCAAGGCCCAGGGGGACGCCCAAAGGCCCCTTTTCACTGCCATGTATACTGTGCTTGTGTGATAGAAGGGAAGAGCGGGCCGCGGTTTATTAAACTGTCAGCCATGCGAACGTTTTACAGGAGACGCAGCGACGACCGTCAGTGACGAACCTCTGAATGTCGACGACTACAAGTTTCTGTCTCGTCTTGACGCGCTGCTCGACATGCTGCAAACCACGGACGTACCA
>Ga0209562_1000646_pt1 | contig 12146 bp, 10 predicted proteins | sample WorMetvacBELIZE2_FD_187399 | JGI IMG/M metagenome (GOLD analysis project Ga0209562, IMG submission 187399) | Marine gutless worms symbiont microbial communities from Max Planck institute for Marine Microbiology, Germany - Olavius vacuus BELIZE.2... | ecosystem: Host-associated > Annelida >...
TAATGACTAATAACCGAAATTAACGTTAAACTCAAACGCATCAGTTAAGTTCATTGCTAATTACTCGACCGCGGAACTGCGCAACTAGTCTGTTAGAAGTGCATTACTGGTGAGCAGGTACTTGGCCTCTGAGCGCTGACATAGTAAAGATGAGAAGAGCCGGGCCACGCTGCATGACCTCACGAATTAATGACAAGAGACCGGTTAGCAGTATAATCCACCAGTTCACACAAAACACGATCAAAGTTGGTTTTACATTAAAACAATAAAACACTATTTTTCCGGGAAAATGATTTTCCGGGAAACATCTTTCCGGGAAAGTGACTGTCCGGGAAACGTCTTTCCGGGAAAGTGACTTTCAGGGAAACGTCCGTAAACCATACAAACAGGGAGTAAATGAATGACTCAACAATTCTGACAAATTTTTAAATCGTGGCATATAAATTATGTTACTTGCCGTGTTCATCCAGACAAAAACTGCACAGAAGCAGTGAAATATACCGGAATGGTAACATCAGCCACAAAACTGCACTAAATCTAGAGCTGCCACTTTTTCACAAAATTGAAACTCTGTAACTATCCAGGACATATCTGACAATCATTTATACTTTTAAAGACCCAGCGGCTCTAAACTATTTCTGCAGTGAACGAGGGATGTAGTACCTCATCTCAGAATGATGTGAAGTTTTACTGTTTTCGGTCTGACCTCCTGGAACTCACTGTTGCCAACCATGTGTGACCAATTGTGTGCAATCGTGTGTGATGTTTTGCACGGGAGTGGGAGCAGTCAAAATACTGCAGGATTACTACGGAAAAACTGTAGGAATGGTAATAAGAGCTAGATTAATTACCTCGGTAACAGACGGAACAGGATCAACACGCAAGGTACCTACCGCGTGAACAAGATGGCTAATTTTTTGCACTTCAGAAGTAGCTGTGAACTGAAGGGTGAAGCTGGTGATTGGCTGTTATTTTCTTGTGGACTCGAGAAATAGCCTAACTTTCCACTGATTAATGAAGTATTTATGTATTACTACCATACTACTGTATTAATCATATAAGCTGTAACAAAATTACAATAGTTGAGCATGTATGCAAAAATGTACTGATGTCTACCGTATATACTCCTGTATAAGCTGTCCCGCGTATAAGCCGACCCGCTTTCCCACGGCAGAAAAAGTGGCAAAAATTTGTGACTCGTGTATAATCCAGTAACGGAAATCCGCAACGAATGAGTACCATAGATCTGTGTGTTGATAATGCATGAGTGTCAATGAGTTCACAACAACTACTACAGCAAGTGTGCACTGCAAGTGACAGCGTGGCACCTGACAGCTTGTGTGTGGCTTGGCTGAATGATGGCCTTGCATGGTGTTAGTGTTGGAGTGGTGTCAAGTTACAGTGGATGACTTAACTGCTATGCAGCAGCAGCAGTCTGTGTGTGGTCCCACCGCCAGCCGCGCACGCTCCCACGCCTACACAAAGGCCTAGTGGCCTACTAATGGTCCATGCCGTGCAGAATCTGGCTGTTAAAGTATGGCTGTGTAGCATGACCCTGGTATAAGCCGAACCCCAAAGCAAGCTTTATCGTTAAAATTCAGCCAAAAACTGTCGGCTTATATGCGAGTATATACAGTAACAAAAAACAGAAACTGGAGGTAATAAGGAATGGTACTTGTGGGAATGGGACCACGAAAGCAAGAGAGCAAGACAGTAATGAGAGACTACTGACTGGTGGCCTCAGCCGGCGTGAAGAGAGTGTACCAGCTTTTCATCAGTGATATGAGTGCTTCGTAGCCTAGTTCAGTGGCACACGAGACGAGCCACTGTACCATGTCACTGCGATGCCAGCTTGGCCGAGTCAGCGTCACACGCACCACCTCAACGACCACAGCAACGACACGTTACAAGGCACCGCAGCACAACGAACAGTCACCACGGGATGTCACACAATACTGGTTACTCATTTATCACTTGACAACAGCCAGAAAATAAAACAAAATAAACATGCCAGCAGTCGTTGCAAGTAAGTGCTGAATAACGTTTGCAGAGATGACAACCAGCAAAGTTTAAAAATAGGGAGACAAAGCTACAAAATAAGGGAGAATAGGGGAGATAGATATATCCGCAGAACAGATCGTGCAGAAGGCGTGCTCATCGCTCTTAGACAACTTGACAATACAACTATACTGTTTACTGTACTCATCTTTGTACTTTTACATATATTTCTCAATATTTTTTTCACTTTTATCACTCCTATTTGCCACATAATCGTGCAACGTCTCGTGCATCGCGAGTTTGTGCGAGCAATGCGTAAATAAGTAAACAATGGTGCACTTGGCGGTCTAGCAGCAAGACCTACGGACGCGCCGTAGGTAGAAAGAGAAAACGGGAGATAGGTCCTGCCATACAGGAGGCGGTAGTGAACGTCCAAATACAGGAATCTCCCGCCGGAAATGGGAGACTTGGCATCTCTGCATTTGAACTATCCAGTCAGTCACAACTATATGCAGAATCTCAAACATTCTATGTATACAAATACGTGATCTGCCATTTAATAAACTCACATATTCTGATCATTAAGATATTGTAAGATTCACACGTCTTTACGATAACATATGCAGCCGAATATCAAAAGATGAACACAGAGAAACAATTGTGTATTGTATCATTTGACTATAACTTTTGTTATATATGACGAAAAGATTGTTTATAAAGTAAGCACAATGCAACACTGCAGTGTCATACAGTGCAAATAACGTTATGCATGTGTAATTACATAGCAGACACAGGCAGCAGAGAGACGAAGAATTAGCCATATATTACCAGTGGATCTGTGTTAGCAATGTGCGCACACTTTCAAGTCAAAATAATGTTGCAAAAGAAAAAGATACAAAACAACAACAAATTTATTTCCATATGCACGATCCTCCGGAATGGTCTGGACAAGTACGCATACACAAAAGACTAACCAAAAGTTTCCAGTGTTACTCGTGGCTCTATACAAAACACACACTAATGCAGCACTAATGTCAAACTAATGCAGCAACAGAAGGAAGTAAGAACACAGAACACTTCCGCAAACACGAAACTGTCTAGGCTAGCACCGGCAGAACAGACTACGGTAAGTGTTATCTACAAGCCTGAAGGAACCAGATCAGTGTGCTGAAACGCAAATGTAAGTGTACCTGGAGGCCAAGCTCGAGTGCCGCATCCAGCAGTGGCCGACAGCGCGGAGCTCCTGAGTTGAGTGGTGGAACGGCACGTTTGTAGGCATCCTGTGCCAGCTTGAACAGCTGCCGAGAACTGTAGATGTTACACTGGGCCGACTCCAGGACGGCACGCAGACGCACTGTCTCGTCTGACACATGCATACAGTCATCTCCGAAATGACCTAGAGATAATGCATCAAGTGGGACATTAAACCTCACCGTTACTTACTCACATGCACAGAGACATAACGATCACACACACAGAGATATAGGTCACTATGTTCTTTGGTGAATGACCTGTCCCTCTTCACCCACAGACTGCTGATGACGTGGCTGTGTGGACACATCCCTTCTACGGCTTCGCATCTTTGACTCATTCCGCCACCTGCTGTGCAGCACTTCCTCTCCACTGCAGATAATAATGGCAAGAATAATAACACTAAAAATAATAATATTTGTATAGTGCCACATGCAAAAGCTTCAGAGATGCTGGAAAAGTGTCGTTCAAAGATCCTCTTTGGACAATGTCTATTCATCTTTTTCTTCTGTCGTCCCCGGCTTCTTGTACCCGACACCACGTAGTTAAGAGTAAAAGTGAAAATGGAAGGGATAAAAACTGGAAAACAATCAACAAAAATGTGAGGTTAGAATCAAGGCTACAGCTACAATAAAACATGGACAACAATTACTACGGTTGATGATAACAATGAGCATCTTTTAATAATAATACAGGGCAGAGCTGATCCGAATCTCTAGGCAGTCAACCTGCAGTTACCTTCAGAGTCAATATTATAAAAGGTGTAAACAGCAGACAATAGGTGAGCAAGCACCTCTGGCAGCATAAAGCATGGTAGCAGCAAGGTCACACTGGCGTGATTCAATGTGTGAAATAGTGAACCAGCGAGGGTAGTGGACAGGACCAGCTGCACCACCGTTCACAGCACCAGAAACCAACGGCGCCGCGTGACCGCCGTCCATTTGCGAGTTGTCGCCGGCGTCGTGGCGATCGTCAATCACAGGCAAACTAGACAGACAGACAGACGCACACATAAGCACACAGAACATCAATCCACCCACTTGTGGAGACTTTACACTCATTCAGAACTTGTATGTGACAGATACTACGTGATGTCCCAACTTCACAAAGTTGCAAATTTGAAGAAATTCCCAAGAGAGATTATTAAGATACCTTGTCCACACTGCCAGCACCTTGTAACAATCACGTCTCGGCTTAGAAGAGCAACCACATATTCTAGACCGTGTAACCATACTAACTGCTACAAATATTTCACTCATCACGCCCTCCTAAAATACCAATAGGCCTATATCACTCTCCTTGGTTTATTGTTATTTTTTCATCGCATTGCATTGCACTTCATTTCTTGTATTGTATTGTGTTGTTTTGTTGTACAGTGCACTTAGCCTACTGGCTGCAAGTTAATAAAACTGAATCTGAACAATCTGATTGTTGACCTCATTTTGTCTCGTGGTGATCTTGACCTTTGACCTTTTGACCTCAAAATCTAATATGTTGACCCTTGTCCCCAACTGCACATAAGTTGTAAATTTGGTGAAATTTCTGCAGGCAGATTGTTAGATATCATGTTCACTAGTAGATGATAACGGATGGATGCATGTACATGATGACAACAGAATGTCATTGGTGGCTTACTGCCAGCAAAGGCATAATGATAAAAAACCAAAACTAATAAACTTTCATCATTCTGGGCTCGATAAATAAGCAGTAGACCTGTTTATCAGATGCGTGCTCAGGTGGCACCATCTGGTGAATGCTTACAAGGTGACGGCCAGGCCCACCTGATTGGACTGTTACAACTTAGCACCGTTTGTATCTGGCTGCTTACTCCTCGTGCTAAATTGGTTGTTGCTGTCCTGAATAACAGTACAGGCCATAGATCGATCACTGCTGTCCTGCGTGAAAGGTTGTTGTTTAATCTTTGTAATGTAGAGCGGTATGTCTTAACAGAAATAAACGAAGATTATTACTATTATTATTATTAATAGGCCCTACTTCACTTGTAAAAGAAGTGCTTATATGATGGTGCTCATCATAATAATAATCCGATTTGTAAAGCGCCAGAATGTCAAAAGACTTCCGTGGTGCTAGCGGGACAGGAACAGTCGTGCGAACAAAACCGGATTAAAAGTCCTACGGAATAGGAATGTCTTGAGTCTTGACTTAAAAACGGCGAGTGAGCCACTATCTACAGTGTAACTGTTCAGAGAGTTCCAGACAGTAGGTGCAGTGCAGCGAAAAGCGCAATCAGCGAAATGTGCACAACACTCGTACATAAAACAACCCAGAAAGAACAGTTCCTAATAATCTTCCCTCTTGCCGATCTGATAAAACTGCACCAAAACGACGTTAACTAATACATCAGGGAGCGAATAACTGACTAAGCTCACCGCATGGCACGAAGGCCAACACGGAATGCTAGGTCAGGCTCATACGACAGCAAACTGCTGAAGAGAAACTTCGCAAACGTGTGCATCGGAACACTTTCGGTATGAATATGCATACTAAGGCCACTCGACGAACCACCTGCAACCAATCACGCCACATCATTTCATCATTAATATGCACATAAATGTATCTAAAAAGTGCCATGCAATGTGAATTACAAGCTCATGCAGTAATAAACTTGAAATATCGTAATACTGATAAAGAAATGTTTTAAAACATATGACCATAATTACCAAAAAAAGAGCCAACAACAATAATATGATTAACAAACTAAAGCGATGGCTGTCTACGACAGCAGTATGATTGGCTCCTATGTTAACCTGTTGTACAATCTTTATGCTACATCTGAACCCTTAAACTCACTACTATGATATTTGGCATCAAAAAGCTACATACATCACTCTAACGACGTAAACATGTTCTGAAATATCTTTTGATATCTTAAACTGTTTACGTATGGATCATCAGTGTGACAGACAGATAGATTGACCTTTAGCAACAGTGCCATCCAACGATGCACTCCAACAGTTCTGGTTAAAGATCACTCACCATCAAGAAGCCAGAGGACTTGGTCACGAAGGACCTTGATGAGGTCGTTGGTCAGCTCAAGGCGCTCCAGCTGGCCGATCAGTTTCTCCTCCTGTTTCAGTGCTTTCTCCTGGGCATAGTCACCGGGCGGCATCAGCCGGTGCTGACCTAAACCTGTATTGCACAGACACCAATCACTAACCACTGCACCACCATGACATGTCCGCACCATCACTGCCCATCTTCCACAGTCGCCTGAAGATGCACCTCTTCAGGTGCTGCTACCATTAATTAATCACTGCTGTAATTTGTAAATGCCTGAAGTGACACCGTCACTTCAGACATGTTAATTGTGTTTGTTACTTACTTACCTTCTTTCAAATACAGAGGCTTCCCACTGTAAACTGAAATCCAAATTCAAGGACCTTTCGAAGACTGCATTTACAATTTTCAAGATCCATCAAAGTAACACATAACTGCACTCTTATGAGCATGGCAGTGCCATCATAATAATAATACCAATACTCAAGACAATGTTTATAGTGCTGCCATCATGATAAATGATGACGATATATAACAAAGATGACTTTTATAGCGCTATATTTCTGAAAACAGATTCCGAGGCACTTCATCATAAGGCTAGGATAATAACACACTGTTACTGACAAAAGCACAGTTAAAAAGTGAAATTGTAACTTAACATTTGAAGGAGGGTAAAAGGCTGAGTTGACCTCGAAAACACTGTATATCTGGCAATTTTACCAAGAATTAAACTACTTAAGCATTAATAGAAAAACAACAGCAAAAACAACTAACCAGTCGTGCAAAACAAATAAGCATTTGCTAAAAACTACAATATATGAAACACGTGTGACAAAAAAGATGTACTTAAGGACTTTTAGAAGCCGAGTCCAGCAACTAGATTCCAAAAACACTGTTTCTTTTAAAGAACCTAAAGAATGAAATAAATACTCCAGGCTGGCTGGTTTCAGACAGCTTTTGCCACCTATCGATGAAACAACACTGACCGACAAGGGCGACTTCGATGGCGAGACTGAGGTATGACTCTTGTGAGCACGAGAGGTAGATGCGACTGTCGATGTCCCGCAGTGTGTGTGGTGTCTGACGCAGCTCGCTCAGCGTCATGTCAAGATCTGCAACAATCAGCAACAAATTACACGCATTCTCTCAATCAAACAGAGCACTAGTGCATACCTCCACCAAGGTGGATCTCGACAACTTCCAAATTTTAACGTAAACATTCTTACCCACAGATACATCTGCGATAAACTTTTCGGAAAGATCCAATCAGTTTTTCCGGGGACGAGCCAAACTGTGGAAAAATGCTGAAGAATACTTCAAAAGATTCCTAGCTCTGGATCCAGAAGCGGATGATTTCCGAAATTTAATCAGTACTTCCTTGGTCAAATATACACATTTGGTCACATTTGGTTAAATTTTCACAAACATAAGATCATTAGTTTTTTTTACACAAAGCTGCCAACAAAAAAAACAAACAAACACCAGGTAAAACATAACCTCCTTGGTGGGGGTAATCAAGAGAAATCAATAAATGCCTAGTGGTAGAGCCACACTGAGCTAAACTGGCCTAGCGATACGGAAATCAACAAAACAAGGTGAGAGTCGAGGCAAACTGAAGCTGAAAGGTATGGTCATTGGTTATTCAGTCTTGTTTTGCTCAGCATAACTCAACGTTTCAAAAGTTTGATTTAAAATGGCACTTCAGTCTTACTAAATCTGTGACTCCGGATTCATCTTAACAAATGTGCAGCAAATACCGAATGTAAGCATGCATATTCTGCTGCTGTATTGAACTGTAAAGTAATTCACCATTTCTGTTTTCAGCCGACGTGCCGCCCGCCGCATCCAGCAACACGGAGAACAGACAACCAATCGGGTCCATCGGATGTCCAATCCAGCTCTCTGTGCTAACCGTCAATGAGCGACTGCTATAGCCACCAGCAATGTCTACAGACATCACAACATCACTGGCAGACACAAACACACCACATCGCAAACATTACAAACACAGCTGGCTGGATATCAGCAAGCAAACATCGTCGTAAAAATTCAGCTCTGACAATCCACAAACTCTGCTCTGAAAGGAGATATTTGGAGATCCCAGTCTAACGAGCTGTAACAACATAAACAGCAATTAAATAGCAGTCACTGTGCACTATCACTTTCAATTACCAATATAATAAATACACAAGACCATAACTGGTATAGCTACAAACAAAATGGTACTTGTGTGACAGTCTACAACCATATCACACAATCTTCAGCTCAAGCAAGAACAATAAATGCAAAATTAGAACGCACTCACGAGGCTGACTAAAAATTCATAAACCTGCAATACTAAGTTGCTTATGCCATTTCATTGCGACTGTTTGAGCTATTAATTCCATAACTAACCACTGCAACTGCCAATTAAATATCTATCCAAATACGAGAATATTCTTTTCAAAATTCAGCTCGCTCATTGTGAAGACATTTGTGCAAAGGTGCATGGTAATGGCAAAGCTTAAACACACTGTACCGGGTTATTTACTCAGCAATTTTACAGGTAAAGCTATCTATGAGCTATATGAGTAAAGAGCATTAAGTGACAACAGCTGGATGCACTGACCTCGTCTGTGGACACTGCGCACACTGGAGTAGTAGGAATGCATCGGTCGGCCGTGACTGAGTCTTCGTTGTTGGTGAAACTTGATGCCGCGGGCGACGGCGACTGCCAGACGTCGGGCCTCAGACGTGTAGCCGTGACAACGTAGAGCTTCCACTCGCGAGCATGCCACTGGTACACTCTCTGTCAATGATACACATACAGTTAAGCCTTTCACTGTGGCATATGGGAGCAGGTGCCATACATTTACACACACACCTACCAGTGCATACAAAACCCACACCAGAGTACAGTATTGAATGCTGGTAGCATACCACGCCTGCATGCAAATGTGTGTAGAAGACCCATCACGGAGCTGGATTCAGTATGACGCCTGCTTTTCTGTACGGGCTCCACCAAGGAATGCCACGACAGCAACAGTTCTCTGCAGATGTGAATAATGCAACGGCCGGTTTATAATGACGTCTACGACCGTGCTCCTTCACAGCTCAACTCCCGTGATCCAATATAGCCTGAATGTGATGAATGTGAGCAAGAAAACAGCACCATTTTATTTTTGCAATAACTTTGTCAAACTAAGCTCTAGTTTGACAATTTTTGGCACACTTGTACTTCAGTAAATATGAAACAAAACGATATCAAAATCGTTAATCTCTCCTGAATAGTATCTTAATAATGTCTTGTGAAATGCAGCATGTGAACACATGTTATAGCCAACGTCAATTATGTCACATAAGCTTAAACATCATTATTATCATATACAACATTTAAATGAAACATCATATAAAGTATAAATATGTATGGACCAACAATGCAGTGCAACAGTAAAACATTGGACTAGGTCAAATGCTCCAAATGTCCACCTCTGGCCATAACTAGTGCCCTCAGCGTATATCACCACTGATCAATCGCTTGATCAATGACCAACTGTCTGTCAATCATACATTGCCTCAGCTTATCACAATCTCACGTAGGATGTTGACATCCCTACTCCTGTAGAATTGCCAAAATTCTGTAATTAACAGGACTGAAATCAGATATGTTAAAAAGCCACATGTTTGGTGCTATGATGAAATCTGGTATCTTGTGACTAAGCAGCTTGAGGGTTGTGTGAAAATGCTTTGCTAGCGTGCTGTGCTTTAGAAACTTAAGCTGGTTCTCTGCATTCGACTTCATAAAGAATATGAAATGTGCTTTGATAGGAAATTTACAGAAGTATATGCCTGACAAAAATTATCAAAATAGACCTTGGTTTGACAAAGTCATTGCAAAAATAAAATTGTACAGTTTTTTTGGCTCACACGGTATATTACAGAACTATTACTTTTCACATAATCACACACAGCACCCACCTGTCCATATCAGCCGGCCAGCAACATCATGCTGGACACACGTAGAAGACACCATGCCTTCGCCGTGACGATACATGCCACGAGTACCGTGGCAACCTTGACAAGCATAGCTGCTGCCGATGTCGCCATGAAGAATTGCTTGCAGGTGGGTGTCGTCCCACGTCAGTGCAACAGCCTCAAGGGCTCGCTGAAAGACTGTTCGCGGCTGCTCCACATTGTTGCTGGCACCGCCACCCGCACCTGACAGATAGCAATAATACCATCGTGTCAGTGAGCAAGCCAAGTTTAATGTCACATCGTCTCTGACTAAATCACTTACAGACAAGTAAGTAAGTAAGTAAGCACGTAAATTTGTAGAGCGCATCGTCCAGAAAGCTCTAATGTGCTATGTACACAAGTAAGCTGAAAATAAAAACGTCTTCAGTGAACGTCTGAAGTAGTCTCTTCTGATGGCCGGGTCTCAGTCTGTCTGGTAACCAGTTCCATATCGCAGGGCCAGCCACAGAAAAAGCCCGCCGCGGCAGTAACTGCTGAGACGATAGCGAGGCACGACGAGAAGACCTCGGTTGGCAGAGCGAAGGTGTTGTCTGGAGGCGACACTGGATACAGACAAAGTCCATGCTCAAGTCTTGCAAATCTGCAAAGACAGAGCTTGTCGACTCAGCTGCCTGTGAATGCCAACAACAGCAGACCACAAACCACAGTCGACATGTGCCCATTAACAAAATCTGAAGGTAAATTGCAATAACTCCACAACGCTGATGATCATGCATTCATCTGGCTGGAAACCACTGCAAGTACAGCACTCAACACAGAACAGCTCATTTCAGAGATGAGTTTTTCCAGGCAATTGATTGCACCGTTACTGACCACCTCACTCGCAACAGAAAATATGCACAAAAGAACACAAAAGCTAACCTGGCTAAGAAAATATGCACACATATCCAAAAGAAACGTAAGCTTGAAGCTACAGCTAGCAGTCACTTCTACTTTTGCACTGCGACCCTTTTTCCTTTTCTGTTCCCTCTGTCTGGAACTCTTTCAATCCTGGCCTCCGCTCAATCAATACACTTGGTTTATTCAAATCTAAGCTGAACACCACACTGTTCCTTGTGGCATACAGTGGTGATAACCAGCACGGTCCAGAGCCATCAAGTAGTGATGGCATGATATATCGTATCGTATCGAATATCGCGATATTGAGGCCGTATAGTGGCATATCGTTATCGCGATAATTACCCCAAGAACGAAATCGATATTGCGCATAACTCTAATTAGGAATGTTGTCGCCAACATATCGCGCTAAATGTCATCCGCAACATCGACAACTGGAGTCTCGTGGAGCGTCAATACACCCGCCGGCAAAGTGACTAATTGGCAGTAATTGCCCGGCATATCAGGTGGCGGTGATCAAACGACGTTGTCTTATCGGCGGCCGTCGTCGTGGGGAAGGGTGGTGGCGGCAGTGGCACTAGGTCATTGAAGTGGTCGGCAGCGGGCGGCGTGGTGCACGTTGTGTAATAAACTCAATAGACGCTAAAGCCCGGTTTCCAGCCTTAAGCAAGTCAAACCCCGGACGCTGTACCTTCACATACGGCGAGTGGCGACGTTGTAATCGAGCATGATGAACATGGCAGCATTCACACACACTGCATCGACGTCGTACGTCGACGGTTGCAACATGCCGTACAACGAGCTCGATTTGTGTGACATGTTGCAATAAATTACGTTAAGTAGCATATAACTTTAGCATCTGCAGCATCCTGCATCGTCGTACGGTGCCGTACATTGCCGCACGTGGGCATATGGAGACATACATTGTCGTACTTCCACGTGCGTGCGTGCAGAATGCGTCACTGTATGCAGTGTGAACGGGCTTTACGGCACCGTACACCGGCGTACAGTGACGCACGTGGACGTAC
>Ga0209562_1000647_pt1 | contig 12143 bp, 11 predicted proteins | sample WorMetvacBELIZE2_FD_187399 | JGI IMG/M metagenome (GOLD analysis project Ga0209562, IMG submission 187399) | Marine gutless worms symbiont microbial communities from Max Planck institute for Marine Microbiology, Germany - Olavius vacuus BELIZE.2... | ecosystem: Host-associated > Annelida >...
ATGTTTGACTGCTGTCTTTGTCACATGACCGAAACTACACACATTCGCGGGTGGTCTGCGTTGTTCACCAGTGCACTCTGCCAAAGTTAATTCAAAGTAAATACATAAACACATAAATGAACACTTATTTGCATTGTAAGTGATAATATTAGCAAAATAGAAGTGGAAACGTCACCTTGTACATTTAGAACACGCTCGACACATACAGATGCTAGCTTTCGCTTCCGCAGTTCTGATCGTATCCGTAACACCTTACAGATAAATCACAAACAAATGCATCAGAGCACGATTCACAACTGGCTATGTGAATGCTTCTAAAAGAAATGTGAAATGTGCAGTGTCTAACCCCGGAGCATGCTCACTAAACTGCAGATGCCGACACAAGGAACCGGCATTCTATCCTCAAGTTGCCCTGAAAAAAGCCAAAGCCAACAAATTTTTAAGAGTTGCATATCCTCAGACTGCGTCACTTTTTATACTTGATTTGTATGCACACATTTACCTGCACTATATGACTATTGCACATTGTAACTCTTTGCTTATTTGTGCCTTACAAATAATATTGCAAACTAAATTTTTGAAAGAAGACTGGACCTGCAGCATCACTGGTTGTCACCAATTTCTCTCTGAGACTCTCTAAAAACAACTGCATGCACCAAGACATATGCTGCTAGCCAACATCAATACCTGGTCGTGGTATGGTGTCACAACACCGACGCTGTTTGCATCAAAATCACCCCAAGATTTCGGCCACTTTTTCTGCAGTTCACACAACCTGTCGACGACTTCAAAGACCTGCAGACCAACACAACCATCAGCGCCCCAGTGAATTCAACACTGCCAGTCAAATTAACTCATACAGCAACTTTCACATACATATTATTATTGGTACATTATTGTGGCTATAGACATAAATTTAACAGTCACATTCATTGAAAGTTATTTGTTTGTGGGTTGTTAAAATGGTATAAAGATGAACGCCAATAGGCATCTCTGTACAACATCCGCACAATATAGTCACGGTTATTGAGTTCAGTCGTCTTTTGAATTAGCTGCTTGCTATGCTGCCGTGGTCTCAAGCTATACTGTATTTTGCAGTGATCTGGCAGGCAATGCTGTATCACATGCTTGTCGTTTTGTATGACTCTACTGAACAGAGCAGAGCAGTGGACTGGTACCCTACCATTCCAAGTATTCTGCTGGTATGAGGAACCATGTTATTTTAGATCCAACCTCAGGGACTATAAAAGGCATCATCCACGAGCTTGCACATATCTTTCGTTGTCAAGTCTCTGTGCTGTAAGGACGGTCTACTGCATTGTATCACTGGTGCCAACTCATCAACCTGCGACTGTGGCCAGCAGCAGAACATGAACCATGAACCACATTGTCAACAAGTCCATTAACAAAAACTGAAGGCGAATTGCAATTACTTTACGAAGCTGAAGATGACAGTCACATGGCTAGAATCAGCAGTAGCTGCAGTGCTCGCAAAATTGAACGAAATGCACCGTGTCAACACAGATTGTACTGCTGTACACGTCTGTGGCAGTGTACTAGTGACTAACGAATAATTAAACAAATGTTAGTCGTTGTATTTATAAAATATCTTGTAGCTGTGGGAGACAATCATGAAATTAAGAGTGAGCTGAAAAGCACTTAGAATAATGCTTTATGCCCTCAAATCTGGACTGGAGGTGGTTTGCAGCAGTGTATTCTGAAGCTGACGTTCGCAGTGTTGTTGTGTGTTTTTTCTTTGTAAGTCTATGGACCTCTGTGGTCTGAAACAATAAAAAATGAAAATAGCAAAGCAGTTTGCTGCTAGCTGGAGACTTAGTGCACATTACACTCTGTTGTACAGCACACATGCACTTGGTATGCGTTAGTTGAGTTACCTCAGCATTGTTGTAGAACGCAGTACTGTTAACATGCTGTTCATCATCTCCGCGAGCTGTGAAGAAGCTCAGTGGGTAGAAGTCTTCGTGCTGTGGTTGCACGCTACTAGCAGTGAGACCACCAGCGTAGAACAGCTCTGATGTCAGGTCGATGATTGCCTTGTGTGACCGGTAGTTCTCCCGCAGGTTCACTGTACACAGACTGGCCAGCGCCGAGTCTTTGGCAGAAGTGTAGCTATCATAGAGTCGCTCCAGCAGCGACTTGTTCAGCCCCAGACTGCAAGCAAACTCCGAGTATACTTCTGGGTTCATCTGTAATCCACCACAACAGCAATCCACAATGGAGAGTCAGTTATCAGCTCAGTATCTTCAGCTTCGCACATGACGATACAAGTATTACCATTATTACACATCCTGCAAATCCACACAGATGGGGCCTTGCCAAATCAGCTATCTGTGAATGCAGAAAGCATAGAATGAACCACACAGTACACATGTGCCATCAACAATATCAGAAGGCGGACTGCAATCATTCTAAGAAGTTAACGATGATGCACTCAACTAGCTGAAAACCACAGTGACTACAACACTCACAATATGAACGAACTACTATTATCAGGTGAGATTTTAAAAAATAGCTGTTCATTTGCAATTAAACAATGAAGCAAATGAATTAAACCAGAAAAGAGTGCATGAATATATAGCGAGCAAATATTTAAACCTGCATATGATCGCCGGCCAACACAATACGCGTTGATTGTGATGCCAAATTCAGTGCAAGGAGACATTCACATTCTGTGGCCTGAGCAGCCTCGTCAATCAGAATGTGAGTGAAGAAACCTGTTGAAATAAAACACTACTTGGCAATCACTGTCATTAAATGTCACGTCTGATACATGAATACTCACAATGCAGAAACAGTAGGGATGTGAAGAAGCTTGTCAAAATTCGCATATGCAAAATTAGTTGAATGCGAATGCAAATAGTGGCATTTATTTTATAAGTGGGAAGTCAGACTGTAGTGCACTGGTTTAGGTCAGTTAAATGATTATTACGATATGTTATTTTCTAAAGTCACTTAAATCAGTGTTCATATTAGTACGGTGTAACACATCACTCAGCAAAAACTATGTTGCTCATTCATCCTTTACTGTAGTTTGTGTGACAGGTTGAACTTGAGAAAAAAAGCTGGTTTGTCTGCACTCGCTGGCTGTCTCTGCATACGAAATCAGTCGTAGAACAAGTATTTTTCCACGAATTCGCACTCGACAACAAAGCGCTTAAAACATTTGTCGAATTTCGAATCTGGTGAAAACGTTCGAAGTTCGAATGTCGTCGAATATGAATTCAAACTTCATCACATCTTTAAGAAAAAGTGACAAGACAAAAACAAAATAAAAAAAGTAGCTTTTAACACTGTATGCTATGTATCTGATGACATGTTACTAACTAGAAAATTTTGTAAACATGTATCTGATAAATGATTACACTACAAAGATATCATCATCTTAGTAAAGACGATTACAGATGCCAACATATTGGAAAAAAATGGTGCACAAGTTCAATACAGTGCAAAATGCCCCTGCAGCATTTTCGCGACAGTATCACTTTGATTAGTACATAAAGTGGGATCATTTCCAAAATGAAAACAATGCAAATTACAGGCTTCAACTCAAGTAAGAAATATCACTGATGCACAGAACAACCAATTAAACAAGAACACACACACCAATAGTGCAACTCAGACCTTGATCAATGCCGATATCAAACAGCTGCCGGGATGTGCTCAGTGTAGCAATTACAAGTCGGTACTTCGTGATTTCGTCAAGTGTTGGAACTCGGAAGCTGCCAGACACCGATGAGTCGGTGTTGAGCAGGCAATATTTCAACACCGTCGGATGCACTGACTGTGTCCAACGATAACGATACACAACTCTCAAAGGTGTCACCTCCGGGTGTTCATCGCCCGATATGTATGGGTCTATGTAGTCTTTTATGTACAGATCTGCTGCGCTGAAATGACAGGTCAAGAACAATGCCGCTATGTACAGCCAGTACACCAGCGAATTTTATTATAAAACCTAGCTAGTAAAAACCACACAATGGGTGAAAGAAAACTAAACAAAGTGGATTCATATAGCGCTTTAAAATGCTCTACACGCATCTCTAAAGTGCTCAGATATGCCCTTGTAGTAATGGGTTTGAGTTTGGCAAGGTTTAACGTCCCATTTGACACATTTTAGGTCATTTTGGAGACGGTGGGGTGACTACGGCATCAGCCGAGATTATAGCCGTAGCCAGCCCCACAGTGTGTGCAGTGTTGAGTAGTGTGTGCGCGACCACTGTTGACAACAGTGGTGTGTATGTGTATGTGAGTTTCATTGTCTTGACACTGGCTGCGGACGCGGCGGTTGGCACCGAAGCCGAGTTCAAAGTGGCAGTAGCTGAGGTTTGACTTTTGAGATTTTACAACTTGTTTGCTTGCTGCATAATCACCGCTGTGTAATCTGCGCCGTGCGATTGCCATCCAACAGGCCACCTACTGATATCTGATATACACCAGCCCACACGGTCAGTCACGCTGCATGCAAGCTTGTTGCAGCTGCAGCCCCGAAGTGCTTAGATTTCGAAACTTGATCTGTTCGTCAGTTCAATGCATTTTACCGCAGTTTTCGGGGATTATTAGGCCAAAAAATAAAATAAAACTGAAAATACATCAACAATTTTTGGCAGAAAAATAAAACGCCAAAAACTAAAAAATCGTCATTTTTTTGGCCAAAAACAAAAAAAAACGAAATTTGGTCGGCCTCTTTACTATTATACAACTGCATCAAATTCTCAAGTTGTAGGCAATTTTCTTATTCAAACAAGAACATTCAGAGAGTGTCAAGGTCAGTAGTACAGATTCCATCTGCTGTGGACCAGAAGTGATGATTTACTTATTATTATGGAAGGGACTATTTACACAGAGTTCCAGTACGAGCTTAGACAGTGATGTCATCAGCTATAAACAGCCACTGCATGCCATGGTGGCAAGGGGTGTGGCTGGTGCAATGGTAAACAATGCCCTATCTTGCAATATTGAAGAATTCTTTAAAATGAGTCTTTTGGCAGAAAATATTTTACATTCCCACACGTTTTTTAATCAAAATTTATCTTCTAAACTCAGCACACTTAACTGTTAAGAAGTAACTCGATAAAGTAAAACTTCACAGAGAGCAAAGTGATGAGGTTATGACATCATCAAGCCATTAAGTCAGTAAACGGTAGAGTATTCATTCCCATTTCCACTGGCACAGAAGGTGTAAAGAGTAAACAAGAAACATTGTAGCTGTAGTCAAACATAGTGGCATCATTTTTATTGTTCACAGTGTATTTAGTACCTGTTGGAATGTGTACAGATAAGAATTCGCGTGTTTGGTTGCTGAAGTATTTCCAGTGCAGTCTGAGCCATTGTGAACGTCTTGCCAGTTCCAAATGGACCCATCAGTAGTATGGGAGGAACTGATACACTCTGGTCAGCTGTGCCTAACAGGACAGCTTTCCACTGCTGTGAATTCAGTCGGTCTTCATTTGCCACTTTAAACTCTCTGAAAATTTCAGCACAGCAAACCAACAACGAATAATGATTTTAATGGTGCATATGAACAGTTCTTAATTAATTTCCAGTACTATGCAGACCACAGAAGGCAGTGAATAAAAAAGATTCATACATAAGCACATAGGACAACAACACTGATAGTGGTGACAGTGAATTTTTCGGCAAAAGCAATTCACTCACAATGAGCTGGAAAAACTGCCCTGGAACAAATTTGCTGTTAGTTCAGCCAGTTACTTTCTTGGCTTAATTATTCCACAGAGCTTTAAAATAAACAGTTTATTTTGTAACATTCTTTCATTCAAAGTTTTCCTCTTCACACACTCACATGCTGACACGTCATAACTGAAACATGAGCAAGAGCAAAAAAGAGCTACAGATACAGTGTTCACGCAACAACAAATCACTTGAAACTCACCTGGATTCGCCAATGCAAGACTGAACTGCATCTGGCAGAACTCCAGATGGAAACTGCGGAAACAGTGAATCAAGACGCTTCATTCTGTCCACAGCCTGGTGTAACTCACAGTGTGGGATTCGATTCAAGACGAACTGTATCTGTCACATGGCCACACATTCTGAAACTATTTCCCTGACTCTGCAAATTTCATAAATCTAAGAGAAAGATGTAACAGAAGACAACAACAATGAGAAACCCAGAATAGTAGTTCTACTAGGATAGTAAGTAAGCAAAAAAATTACATAGTGCCTAAGAACAAAAATGCCAGAGTCTCAGTCAAACACGAAAATTCAATATGTTTAGCTATTTGGACATAAATACATGAGTGTTGCCACAACATAATACTGTCCTTTTCATCATGTGTTAAAAATGCAGACCATTACAAATCTGTGTAATATTAAAATCACAAAATTACCATGCATGTCATACTGCCTCCATCTTTGAGTCCAAGATCAGAGACGCATTGGCCTGACAACCGAAGATAAATGGCGTTCTTGCCTTTCTCTTCCACAAGTGCTTCATAAGCCTGCATCATACACCTCACCTCACCACTCATGGTAACACTGATTTTCTCACTGATCTTATCTGCCATAGCACTATTACAGCTATCAACAGTAAAAAAAAACAATGAGTCGATGATAGACAAGATAGCCATCTTCAAGAATGATTGGTTGATTGATTGAGTAAGGCTTAACATCCCACCAAACACATTATAGGTCATATCGGGGACGGGTTTTTACGGGTCAAATGACCCAACCAACAGTGTCAAAGCACTGAAGAAACACACAAAACTAAACTAAACCAAATGGAACAAAACACCAGAATCCATCTTAACTAAGGAATACAGATAACACAAATTATGCAACAAAACACAAACTAAACCCAGGTTCAGTCGTCTCCTACGACCTCCGGCCTGGAAACGGAGTGGGACTATTCTGGTAGAAAGGGAAGGGATGGACAAAAGAAGAAAATAAGTAAAGACAATGAAAGAAAGAGAAAAGTAAAAGGGGGAAAGATGAGGAAGTAGATGGACAAGGGGGAAAGAGGGGTGCCCCGGCCCCACACAGGGCACCATCTTCAAGAACTGATGCCACATTGAACATTGTGCAATCTGCAATGCTGAGCGGAGACCAAGAATGTGTTGTTAGTCAAGCAGTACTGCATAAAGTCAGGTCTGTCTTAGTCGACCATTTGGACATGTCCAGTCTGCTCGGAAATGGCTGATGACTGCTTGTACAGCATGCAAATGGTCCTGTGACAGACTGGTCAAACAATATGGTCAAACAGATGTAACTATCTTGTCATACTGAGCAGTCACTGGAGACTGGCAGGTCCTGCATCGTCATTAATGAGTTGAATGCATGGTGACCAATCCACAGGAACTGTAAAATTCTCTGCCATTTTATGGCAATCCAAGTTAATTACGTTTACCCACATCTTATTTAACAGTATAATAAACAAGAATGCACTGCACGATGCTAATAAACATTGCATAGCCCCAGATATGAAGTTAACATCAGTTCCCCATGATGAGGTTTTCATTTCACTAACTTTTGGTCAATTTTGACTAAAGAAAGCACTAAAAATACACAAAAGCAACTGTATTTCATTCATCAGTTTACAGTTCTCACAAACAGTTTTTCATCCAGTCTCCTAAGCAAACCAGAATGTTGACATCTCTGGAAAAACAGATGAGCACTGTCTGTTAATGATATAACTGATTTTCATTGTTAAAATTTTTGTTAACAATTAATCGCGTGACAAATTGTTAATTTGCCAATGGCTATAAAAATCAGAGAAAAAACGTGACCTAACCCAACTGCACTAAGCTGAAAGCTGAACTCACCACAGCTGACTGCTTGTTGAGATCGGCAGAAACAGGCAGCAGGATAACAGTATTCACATTGAACAGAACGAGGCGTCCCTCGGTCGTGTCTTCACAAACCTGCTTGTCAAGGACCACGTGAGCAAACAGCTCACCATTCTGTGCAAACCGTACTGGCTGTCCCGTGCCAGGCACCAGCATAAACCTCTCTATTGACCGCACTTCAACCTTCATGTTGTACCTGTAACACAGACTTAAGTCTTAAATTCTGCTCACTCACCCTCCTTAAGTGCCGACTTGATAATTTGTAGTTGTACCTGTAACAGAGACTTAAGTGTTAAATTCTGCTCACTCACCCTCGGTTTAGTGCCGACTTGATAATTTGTAGTTGTACCTGTAACACAGACTTAAGTGTTAAATTCTGCTCACTCACCCTCCCTTTAGTGCCGACTTGATAATTTGTAGTTGTACCTGTAACACAGACTTAAGTGTTAAATTCTGCTCACTCACCCTCCTTTAGTGCTGACATGATAGCACAATGCACATGTACAGGTTCGACAAACTGGCAAATAAACCAACTTAATTAGCTTTTTAAACAATGAAGCAAAATACGTTACGGTAGACTGTATGCAACCAGCTAATAGAAAATGAGTGCTTATGATGTTCATATGTAGCTTCATTCAATACTTAAAATGACAAGCTTGCCATGAAATCAAGAAATACAGAAGCTGTATACATCAAGCAAACAGAAACTACACGTCAGAACCCTATGTTCAACGAACGATTTTCCTGTGCTTCGGTTCAGTTCAATCATCCAGTCAAAAAGCAACAAAAATGCACATAAAAATATAGAATGTAATGACATGTCATCAGTCACAAGGACTGACAAAGCAGACCTTGATATGTTGGCATACTGTGCAATCTCTTCAACATAGAGCAGATCATGCATGCGAGCTCGGTAATTATCAGCTGTAAATGTTGACTCAAGCAACACTGGAGAAATTCTGAATGGTGAACCGAGTGGTGCTGGATACCTCTTCATCAGCAGCTCACTATCTTCTGACAGGTGACTGGGCCTGCGCGCATGAATACATCAATGTAGTCATCTCAACATATATGTCATGAATAATTCATTACATCGATCTGTAGGCCAAACTAGTCATACACAGCACAACTATATTCCCAGAATTCCCACCAATACTAGTATTAGTGTGACTATACTCCAAGGAGTTTAAAACTTAATAAAAATGAAATAAGGCACATCACTCAGTCCGTCAGTATTATTAATATTAATATTAATAGTATTATTATTATTTTTATCATAATCACTATTATTAGGCCTATTACTACTATTATTAACAAGTAGCTCAGCTATCGCAGAGAGACCGCACTGCAAAGTGGGTAAGTTATGGCCAAAAGTGGAAGACTGGAACTGGGAGACAATATTTACGGATACTATAAGTCTCTATTCAACCACTGTGATGTATTTGGCCAGCAAAGCAATCAAATTTGGTGAAAAACGCAAAAAAGGCTATTACGCCGTTCAAGGTCATTCAAAGTCATCAAGGTCAGTACCAATCGATAGCCTGTATACGACTTCCTATTAGTGATTAATAGTAACTGACAACCTATCTCGTACCGTTGCAGAGTTATCGCTACCCGTTAGTGGAACTTAGGGACAAATTTTGAACACTTTGCGTTTTTGAGCCACCCACTGGGGGCTTAGGGACAATGTACGATGTTCATCTTGGGCTCATTGAAAAGTGCGCAGTGGACTTATTATTAGTGATAATTGAACTTTTTTCACTAGATGTTACGGCTGAAGTGCTACAGGCGAAAAAGAGATAGAAAATTGGCGATTTCACTCCGACATGGTCAGTTTGACCCAAAATTTCAAGTAGAAGGGGACGTCCCCACCAATAATTTTTGCATGGATAGTTAGGCCAGTGAATGCCCTACAACTTTGCTGCTAACAGTTTTCACACAAAGAAACTTTGTAGCAGACTTTCTTTAAGCGAAGTTCGATTTTAGACGAAAAACGGCCGTTTTGCGTTTTTGAGCCCCCCTTAGGGGGACTTAGGGGCAACATACGATGATTATCTTAGGCTCATTGGAAAGCACGTAGTGGACTTCCTGTTACTGTTAACTGAACTTTTTTTGCTAGATGTTACGGCTGAGGCGCTACGAGCGATTATTGGTTCAAAATCGCCGATTTCGCTCCAATGGGAGCTGGATGACCCAAAATTTTAGGTAGGTGTCGTCCACCACCAACCATTCTTTTTCTCAGAAAACTAGGCTAAATGATCTTTCGTACGGTATAAAAATCTGGACTGATTTTTCGTCGTTTTGTCACAATGCATGCATTTGATGGACGGAGGGATGGTCGGACGGAATTCTCATCGCTAGACCGCGTCTGTATTCCATGCAGCACGGTAAAAATCTGCCAATTAGAGCAATTCTGTCAAGAAAATGTTACAGGGGCAACGGTCACAAAACTCACGTTAGCGACACACCAAGGTATATAAATGTTACGCTGCACACAGAATATCTGTATTATTTGAAAAAACAAATACGATAACTTGTATTAGGAGTTCTTAAACAATTATCCTAGAAAAGTAGAATCTAATAGGGCTGCGGATTTTAACAATTAATTAAGCAATTAAAAAAAAATTTACCCTGGGTATCAATAATGCCGAGGGATTTTGGAAAAAATTAAGTAAAATAAGAAAATGTTGGAGTGACCATTACTCCGGGCAGTGCTCGCGGATGAACGACTCGTGCAGTAGAATGCTGTTATAATGCTGCATCAGAACAGAAATGCGCTGGAATAAAAAGGCCATCTCCCGCTCATCGCCATTAAGCAATTAATCGTTAAAAAACAGTTAACGGTTAAAATTATATTTAAAGATTAATCGACAGTGTTGTGTTATTTGCTTATTTTTACGTTATTGCACCGGACACTGTTTTCTGTAATAATGTAAATGAAAGATGGCGACAGTGAAGTCAAAAGATGATGGCAGAACTAAATATAAAGCCATTTCAGGCCATTTTGAGTGATTATTCTGGCTTTAGCTGACTGAAAACGGTAGTGTTAAGTCTGTGTAGAACAATTGTTGTAGGACTTGTCAGAAAACCTTCGCATATTATGGATCTAGCACTTCGCTAATTTAGGACTTGCAGTGTGCACATCCGATCTATGCGTTTTTATTTTTTAAACTAAAATTAACTATTAATTAATCGTTAATTTGCAAAAAGTCAACTATTAAAATAATTATAATCTTTACCAGCCCTAGAATCTAACATTTAGCTGTGCAAGTTGACTGACTGGGATACTGCATTAGAATAGTGTGAAGAAGTGCAGGCCTGACAGAAAATAATGACAGCATACTGCCAGGTGTATAAAATATACAAATTGCATTGCAACTGACTGAAGACAAGAATCAGCTCCGATTCTCTTCGCTCAATCTACAGCCTGGACAATGACACTGCATTACTCTAGTTTTTCAATTTGACTCGGTTTTTTTTGCTATAATCATTTTCTATCTTTTTTCTCGGTTTCTTTAGATTTTGATATTGTGATCTATGGTTATCTGAGTATGTTGAGAACGTTTATTAGGCCACTCTGTTACTTTAATTTTATCTACAAGTATGAGACTAAGTATTTTTCTTTCACAGTGCAAAAATGACAAGGTAACAAGGCGAGGAAACTGTTGGGGGTTTAGACTGTGATTCACACTGCATGATTTATACAGCGAGAATGTTTTGTGACATCACTAGGAACCTGAAACCGTTACTTACTTTGGTTCGAACAGTACTATTGTCTTGTTAGAGAGTATCCACAACTCAGTTTTGTCGGTGACCAACTGTTTATTGAGGCTTGTTAACTCGTCACATTCTGGCTGACAGCGAACGGTAATGTGCTGAACCAATGCTGCTGTGTCTGCGCCAAAATCAAGTACCAGTGACTGCCGAAAAGTACCGTAAATTTTGGTTTGAAACCGAACCTGACAACATCCAGACATCAACTTCACTTTACTGAACAGCGTTTTCAGTCATATGTACCATAATGTGACAACAAAACATGGCAGACAATGACTGTAAAAGACACTGCTGTTATAGCCTATGAAGCATGTAATGTTTTTAACGGCTTCTCTCCACATTGTGGATGTGTCAAAAACTGAAAAACTACTAATCAAAAACTGATGCAACATGCTATAAATATGTTATGGTAAACCATAAAAGTAACTATATTTTGGTGAAATTTGACCTTGTCCTTGAGAGCTATTCTAGTATTGGACCCGACAACATCTATAATGTGTGAGTAAATTTCTGTAAACTAAATGGTTTTAATTATGCAAATTGAGA
>Ga0209562_1000648_pt1 | contig 12142 bp, 13 predicted proteins | sample WorMetvacBELIZE2_FD_187399 | JGI IMG/M metagenome (GOLD analysis project Ga0209562, IMG submission 187399) | Marine gutless worms symbiont microbial communities from Max Planck institute for Marine Microbiology, Germany - Olavius vacuus BELIZE.2... | ecosystem: Host-associated > Annelida >...
CTCTTAAAACATTTTTATTTCAGTCTGTCTATGGCTGTGAAACACGTGTTAGCTGACTTCTGTAATGCGCCATCGGTCAGACTGTAGGGGGCGCAATAGAAATAACTGTTGTATTTGTATTTGTATTTGATAGGTTGTCAGTTACTATTAATCACTAATACGAAGTCGCATACAAGCTTTCGATTGGTACCGACCTCGATGACATTGAATGAGCTTGAACGGCGTAATAGCCCTTATTTTGCATTTTTCACCTAATTTGATTGCTTTGCTGGCCAATTATGTCACAGTGGTTGAATATAGACCTATAATGTCCGTAGATATTGTCTCCCAGTTCCAGTTTTCCACTTTTGGCCATAACTAACCCACCCTGCAGCGCGGTATCTCTGCGATAGCTGAGCTACTTGTTAAAGATACAGATAAACGTGTTATGGTTTTTTGTTTTGGTTTACTTTATCTATAAGAAAATTGCGACATAAAAATGACGTGGGTTGCAGTAGGCCTATAATATGTCACTTGTGTAGTTGTTGGTGTTTCTAGTTCGGCGAGTTTGTTTACTTGACGCAATGAATGACTTCGTGGATTTCTGTGGAAAATAAATGTTTATGCAAAAATGTTGTGATAAGTTTTTATTTCAAGGTATGTTTGTTAGTCATATACTCCTAGCACAAAACAAATTTGGCAATTTGGGCAGTGTTTCACTGCAGGGTGGAGTTTGTTGGGTATGACAGTGTGGAAATCACAGCACAGTGCACGCTGCAACTGTTAGGCCTATCGTAACTCAAATCTCAGAATCACAGTTAGTGTGATACGATGAAACATATGATGCATAATGTCCATTTTAACATTCAAATATTATATGTCCCAAAGTTAAAATATCACACAAGGGCGAGGCTTCACCCACGTGTGATATTTTAACTTCGGGACAGGTCACACTGGCCATCATGTATCATTTGTATAATGTAAGCTTGCATTACTTTGTGAGCGATTTTAAATGAAAATAAGAAAATTGGAATTTTTTTGCAGAATCGTACGGATGGAATTTTTTTTGCAGAATCGTACGGATATAATATGAGCTTTGGAGGTTTTCATGAAAATCAGGAGGGTTAGTAACCCTGGCCAACTGTAGTGTGTGATGGTTCAACACTGCTCAATTGAGCTATTTATTGACGTTATATCAACAGGATGAGAATTGTGTGAATCATCCGGTGTGCTCATATGTGCGACCATTGAGAGCTGGACGACTGCTTGAGTCTCCACTACAAGCTGCACGGTTTGTGAGTCTGCTTGGTTATGAGAAGACTACATCAGTTGGCGGTGGAGCACGTGCTGAGCAGTGGACCTCAATGCATGCATTTCTGTGTCATGGCAAAGGCGTGAGTACATGTCACTATGTGCTGCTGCTTGTGATCATGCTTGATGCTGTGTTTTTCAATAGCTTATGTGCCAATGAGAGTTGTCATTTCTGTTCCATTGAGCGTTTTTTGGCTGCTGGTGACTTCTGGTATATTTCCACATTGCTGTCTATGTCTGATATGTTGTATTATTTCATTGAGTGTTCATGAGATTGTCGTTGTTGGTAACTCTGCTATATTTGTATCTGAAGAAACTCTTATTTGGCACTCATACAGCCTTGACTGTCATTCCTATACAGACGACATGCAGGTTGACTTTAACTTTCACTGATTGGAATCGCTAATTGTTTTCACTCAGCAACAACAAAAACTTAATCTGAACAGTCAACCACAGTTTTTATGATTGTTGCTTAGGATCAGTCACTTCAAGTCTCCGAATGCACCACACATCTCGACTGCTGTATAGTAAAAGTAAAGTAAGACATAGGTTTTAGAGTGGCCTAAATAATGAACATTACTACAAGGACCACTGTAACGATGCCAGTCAAACAGTCGAAAAATCAGTTAAGGGTATGAAAGTTGAAAAAGATGAGTTTTTAATTGACGGCGGAAAGTCTGCAGTCTTCAATGATGATGATGAGACCAAGCAGACCGTTTCAGACTTGAGCTGTGGTACGGCTGCCAACAGTAGACAGCTTGATGTGCGGTATGACTAGGCGGCTGGTACTTGCTGACCGCAGAGCTCACTGACCGGGTAGGTCAGCAACGGTGACAAGAGGTCCCAGATATTGTGGCACACTGTCATGAAGCACTTTGAAAGTTAGCACTGCGATTTTGTACTGCAGCCAGTACAGTGTCGCCAACGCATCAGAGATGTGGTCGTGTGGTCGCAGATGTAGATGAGTCGTGCCACCACATTGAGCACTGACTGCAAATGGCGTACCATGTAGGTTGGAATGCCGACCAGTACTGCATTGCAGTAGTCGAGTCATGAGTGTACCAGAACCACTGCGAGCATCTGGAATATGGCTGTTGGCATCGCTCGGTGGATCTGGCGCGATTGGCGGAGAGCAGCGAAGCACCGTGACACCGTTCATTTGATGTGTGACCACATTGAGCAAGTCTACATCAGTGTAAATGCCGAGATCATGGACAGACCATGCTGGAGTGATTGGGATGCTGTCACAGACTGTGACGACACCTAGCGGCTAGTTATGCAGGTCACATAGTCAGTAGGAGACGTGAGGTGTACGTGAACGGTCGCACAGTGCAATGTACTGTTTTGATTTTATTATTTTGTGTTAAACTTTATCAAAAAGCATCAGTTGTTCGTCGCATTAGGCGCAGTCGAATATCGGAAACCTGTTTGACTGGAAAACTTACCATTTCGGACAGTTTACAGCACATATCTGTCAGTTCTTTCATGGCGGTTGGCAAGGGGGCATATCCAAAGCACGTGCTATCGCTTCTACACATCCACTGGTGGTTGAGCTGCTGTCATGACGAGTTCATTACTGAACAATTCAAGGCTCAGCAACTTTGTCAACTGATTGAAAGTGGTGTGAACTACACATGCAACTGTATCACTCTCTTCGTGTGTCATTAGTCTTCTCAACCTCCTGCTCGATGTATCAACGACTGGTGATACCACAGATATGTCTTCATCGTTGTGTGTAGTATCATAGTGTATGGTGATGCGTGATAATTATACTGATCGAGTTCCAATAACACCAATTCCCAGAGCAACCCAACCATTCGAAATGATCGTGATCAATGTAATTGGTCCAGTAGATCCATCTGCTGGTCCACAAAAATTCAAATATGTACTGTCTTGCATGGTTAGACATGTCTGCTGGAATGCCACAGGGTTCATACCTAGGACCACTGACATTCGTTATTTTGATTGATTCATTGCAGCCTACATGTATGACCCACAAGTACGTAGATGATACGACACTGACAGAGTTTCTGAATAAGTCGGACATATCCTGCATGCAGACACTTTTTCCTTTTAGTCAGCCTACCCTCTTTAAGCTGCCACCTTGCCTAAAATATCTTTGTCCACATGCCCTGATTCTTCTAAGACTTTGGCGCTATATGAATCGTACTTACTTACTTACTTTTTCAGCAGTGATGAACACCATGCGGTGCAGTTGTGCCGCTGCTACAGTTCTGGCACTGGTTGCAAATGTGGTGACTTTCTCAGTTACTTACTTACAGTTTGCTGTATTGATGTGTGTTTGCTAACATTAGGACTGCGAAGATCATTCTGTTCTGTTGTGCTCACTTCTGCTTGGCTTTGGTCTTGATGCATATGTCTGTGTTGGCACCAAGTCACGAGGTGCAGCGCACGTCTGGGTGGTCACCATCGGCAGTGATGGACGCACGACGTTCTGGGAGAGTCTGACTGGAGACAGGTGATTACATATTGCAGAATGTGGCATCTGTGACATTAACACTGCACAGTAGCTATGCTGCATAGACTTTGTATTTTGGTAAATATGAAAACATGGAGAATATTTTCTTTACTCCAGCTCTTGTATCTCCTGAATTAATAACTTAAAATGTATTTTTTCACTTCATATCCAAAGTAAATGTTTTTAGTATATTTAAGCTATTACCTCTTGCATTATCACGGCATATTATTATTATTTAAGCTATTATCTTAGCATTTATTTAAGCTATTATCTCAGTCAGCCTTCACAGTACTGAGACTGCTGACCACTATCGGCTGCTCCTTGCAGCCGATAGTGGTCAGGTCTCGGCTTGCTTGATTTGACAGCGGCGTTCGACACCGTTGACCATGATCTTCTGATCCTTCGTCTTGAGCGTCAATTTGGTCTCCGCGGTGTCGTTCTTCAGTGGTTCCATTCATATCTGTTCGACAGGTCCTTTAGGGTTGTTCTTGGCAGCAACAGTTCATTTGTCGTTCACCTGTTTTGCTCTGTTCCGCAATGTTCAGTTCTAGGTCCACGCATGTTTATCATGTACACGGCTGACCTTGCTGACTTTGTTGCAGACTTTAACACTGTGTATATGTTTGTGTGTCTCAATATTTGCTGCATGTTATGGTTTTTGTCAACGTGTTGGTAGATATCCACATGTTTCTGTCGATCCTGATGACTTGCCAATTAGACCAGGCCTCAAGCCTCCATACCCGTATCACACTGTTGACTGCATCTTCAATCATGAGTATTTCTTTGCAAATTCACAGGTACTTTTTTCTTGCCACTAAAATATTTTTATTTAGTTATATTTTAATGTGACGCAACCATTCTATTGATAATAGTGTGTTATCAGTTTTATGTTTCTCACATTTGTACATCACTTTGGGCAGAACAGTGTCATATGTAATGACTAAATGCTTTATGCAGTAAATTATATTTTACCTACTATGTGATGCCAAAAACTGCACCATTTTATTTTTGCAGTAACTTAGTCAAACCTCTTTCTATTCTGATATATTTTGGCATACGTATACCTTAATAAATTTCTTATCACTTGTGTATTTCATATTAGCTAGAACCAGTTTGAATATCTGGTGGACAGTTTGAATATCTGATATAACGTTTTACTGTTGCACAGAATTGTTGGTCCATACGTTTTCATACTTTATATGATGTTACATATAAGTGTTGGAGACAATAGTGATGACGTTTAAGCTTTTTTGATGCTACTGGTATTGGTTATGACATGTGTGCTTATGCTGCATTTCATGAGCTAGTATGAGATACCTTTCAAGTGAGAATGATGATTTTCATATCATTTTGTTCCAAATTTATTGGAGTATATATGTGCCAATAACTGGTTCAGTATAAAAAGGTTTGATTGAAGTTGTTGCAAAAATAAAACGATGCAGTTTATTGCCTGACAATGTAGATAAATCGATTAATTTATTTGCTGTTTGACTGTTGAGTTTAGTGTTTTAAAATTTCACATTGGTGTAACTAATGATAGTAACATGTCTGTATGTTCAGCCAACGAACCTGGTGCACATGTGTGTGTTTGACATAAGCGATGGTTCACGCTGGAAGGCAATGTCTGATGATGCAATACGTTCAGTGTGTGACGCAGATTGGCCCAGCTTCCCGCCACTGTCTGTATCACCGCTGGACTCGGCACTCATTAGCAATGAATTGGAGCATGAACTGCGCGCACTGATCACAGGACATCGCAGGGTAGCTACTGTCTGTCTGTCTGTCTGTCTGTTAGTGTTTACAGTTACCAGATGTCATGAAACTGTCTGCTGTTACCTTAGCCCGGCTACATGCAGTGTATGGTAGTACATTGGGCAACACAGCTCTTCAACAGTGACTGGTCATCAGTGATCTCTCCGAATTCGTCCTATGTCATCTCGATATTTTGCACGTTGTCTTTTAGTGTGTCACTTCAGGACTTTTGGTCTTGCATGCTATGTCGTCTGAGCTATGTGACCCGTCCATCTCACTTGACTGTTTTAGGCATTCACTGAAAACGTACTTGTATAAGCGTTAGGCCTGGTTCTGCGTCGCCACGGGTGCCTTTTTGACGATTCGTCGTTAATTGTGCGTTTCTGAAATACCTGTTTATTATTATTATTATTATTTCTCTTTCCATTTTCTGGAAACCATGTCAGTGCTTGCATTGGGATCCCGTTGTTATCCATTCTATGTACATGTCCCAGCCACTGCAGTTTGGTATGACTTCAAGTGTTTTCAAGTTTGTACTGTGTCCGATCTTGTCATATTTTGTCTCTCCAGGCTATTGTTACTTTCACTGTGTTTGTAGTCCATTGATGATGTGTACAAATTACACTACTTTGGCAGTGGCTTCAGCATTAAATATCTTGCGTTCAGAAGTGAAGATCCAGCCTCTATACATTGTGTAGATCTATTCTAACGTAAAGGCTGTCTCTGTTGCCACAGGTGTGGTGGTTGCATCTCCTATGCCCATGACATACTTACCAAAAACCGGTACCAGAACACTGGTACCGGTTTCTGGTAAGTATGTCATGCAATCTGGTACCAGTTTTTGAACATGTTCTATTCAGCGCTGTAATCTAGTAATCACGTGATCGTGATTGTGACGTCTGATTGGTCACTGAGAGTTACTGTTACATACATAGGAAGATGCTGAGTGGTTTCAGTCCATCAATTTTTAAAGTGGCCTAAGTGGCACAGGCACTACAAGGACCACGGTTTAACTATGCCTGTTGCTGATGCTGCTGATGACTGACGCTTGATTCCATCCACACTTTATGTACCAATGTTAGGCATGTAACGAAGGTCGAATTTGAATTAGACGATGTTCGAACTTTGAACGTTTTTACCAGATTCGAAATTCGACGAATGTTTTAAGCGCTTTGTTGTCGAATGCGAATTTGTGAAAAAATCCTTGTTCTATGACTGATTTCATATGCAAAGAGAACGCAGACAATCCAGTTTTTTCTCAAATTCAACCTATCACACAAACTACAGCAACACATGAATGCGCAACTTAGTTTTTTCTCAGTGATATGTTACACGATACTAATATCATAATATGAACACTGATTTTATTGACTTTAGGAAATAACATATTGTAACAATCATTTAATTGATCTAAACCAGTGTATTACATTCCGACTTCCCACTTATAAAACAAATGCCACTATTCGCATTTGCATTCGCATTCGACGAAATTTGAAAGTCAAAATTTGCATTCGACGAATGCGAATTTTGACCAGCTTCGTCACATCCCTGACTGGTAATGGTAATGAAGGTGGGCCTAATTACGTGTTGAGGATTTGAAGACATGACAAATACAAATGGTATAATATTCGTAGCAAAACATGACAAGTATGAAAGTTAATCACAAAATTAATTTTGCCAGTTAGCCAGCTGTAATCTTCTGTTTGTTGTTTTAATTGTTTTAATTACTGCATACATACGACTGTGGATAGTTTTATTGTTTTATGCTAAACTAGTTAATTAACCAAGTACCTAATTTTTACTGCTGTCAAAATAGTAATTTTGTCAAGGTAACAATATGTGTTGAGTTTGACGGCAGTCTATAATGATATTAATCACTAAATTGTCATAAAAATGCTTAACTTTGGGTGTCATAACTTTGTTGAGTAGCAACTCAATTGACATTGTCAGATCATATGATTATTAGCAGAGCAGAAGATGGATCGCAGAGTTGGGGGCTGAAAATTGGGTGTAGCGGTGAGTGGGCGTAGCAGAAAAAGAAACCGATTTAGCCTTTTTTAATTTTCTCTCTGTTTTATATGCCTAACAAATACTGCCATCGCACAAACTGCACCAATTTTATCTGCATCGTCAGCAATGTTTGTTTCTGGTACCAGAAATTTTGCTTCTAGCTGCAACTGGTACCAGAAACCAGTACCAGGTTCTGGTACCAGAATCTGGTACCGGTTTCTGGTAAGTATGTCATGGGCATTAGACATTGAGTCTTTAGGTATGGTAGGTATTTGGCCAGTAACAGATTGTACTGCTTGATGATGGAGAACTAAGCATGTGGTTAGCAGATGGTTTATTTGATTTATTTGTGCATGCATTGCCCATGGTGTGCAAGCAGATCAGAGTCAAAGTTCAAAGTACATGTAAAGTGATGTTTCCACCATGTGTCGTTGAGATTATAATTTAAGATACCATTCTAAAGTGAAAAATGCAAAAGGTGATGGTTACCGCAGTCATAACATAAAACTCCGAATAAAAAGCACCATAACTGAGAATGGATGATGGTAATGTTGCGTTTACACACAGAAAATACCATTTGGCAGCATTGGCTGACACTAATGCTACCATCGAAAGCTTTTCTCTAAAAATGGCTACCACTGATTTCTGTAAACATATCTAATGTATAAAAATATATACAAAGATATCTGTAATTTTATATATGAAATAGTAAATTTATAACTACTTCCAATACACTTGAAATGTGTAAAGGTAAAGGTAAACGTGGATTTGTATAGCGCCTTGTCGTGATCACTCATCTAAGGCGCTCAGGTATGACAGGCGTTCTCAAGCAATCTCACAGTTTTACCTGCACACCCCGCGTACATTCGCTAATGGAATGAACCATACCTGCCTTTGTAAATAAATAAGATTTCATCCATTTCCATACAATTTCAGACAATTTTGGATCACTCAGTCAGTGACAGACATGCAGTTACATGATTGGCTACTGTACAACAACGACATTGATTTAGTCAAGTGTAAAGATTAAGATATCTCGCTGGATGAATGCAGTTTCAAAGTTCCAGTGAATGCCATGTGTCATGTCTGTCACTGAGGCGATATGTCTTCTTGTTACAGATACTACACATGGCTGGGGTGAGTGTGTGACTGTTTGAGTGTTTGTGCATGCCACCACTCACCCAGAACAGCCGTTTCATTGAGCTGTTGTTTCATGACAGCTAGGTGACATAGCTTCCTATGTATGTAACAGTAACTCTCAGTGACCAATCAGACGTCACAATTACGATCTGGTACCGGTTTTGAAATACATTGCAGACATTGCTACTGCTACAGTATTTCTGCTTCTTTTTCACACATCGCTATAGTCTTTTACTGCATTAAATTCATTCATGTTTTCACTCTTTGTGCAGTACAGTAGTTTGTGAAACATAACACAGTACAGTATATTAGTCTGTCAAATACAATGTCGTATTATAACAAAAGTCAAAAGTCTGTTCTTTACTCTGCTGGTTGTGTTGTTGCTCTAGTTTAAGAAATCATGTTCATGCTGATGTCAGAAATGATTTAATATGTGCTCAGTTGTCATTGTGTAGAAAACACACCAATTATTCGAGGTTGGCACACAGTTGTAATGTGATGTTGCTGCAGGATCTCGGCTTAGCCACAGTCTGGGATGATCATCTGTGCTACATTCTTACTCCAGCACTGTCAGCATATGAGACAGAGCGGCTTACTGGTACCATACATTCTGAGCACTGTTTCATGAACACGGCCAGCAGCAGCAGATAAAATCCAGCCACATTCATGGTCTTAGGGGGTACAGTACCACCACCCCACATTTAGGGACCCGTTCTTTATTAATCTCCATCCTAAATGCAAAGTTCCTAGCCAGACGATTTCAGAGCTAAATAGGGAGTGTTGAAGATAATGGTGGTAGCACTGCAAGCTGCTATACGCTCCCTTTACCTTTTACCTTTACTGCGCCCCCGTCCCTCCTAGGCTATAGATGGTGAGTAAGGTTTAACATCCCCGCCAAACACATTTTCTCTACAGTAAACACTGTGATAGGCCTATGTCTTGTGACGAAGAGCGTCAACCTGTGGCATAATTTATGTGTGAGTCTATTGTATTTTGTAGTACGTGTACTATGTCGTCATAAAAAAGTTCACATTCGCTATCTCATCTCCTGGTGAGCTTTTTGTTGATATATGGATCACTTCGCTTTGATGAAATCCAGTATGTTGGAGAACACTAAAGTGGCTGTATACGACTGTATATACCAGATGAATGGTTATTTTTAGTGTAGTATTTTTTACCGGCCTCGTGTAAAAAATGTATAACTGTGATAAAATTCAAGACACTAGGGGGCCGATTTTCAAAGATTCCTAAGTCGAAATTAGGCAAATCTTAGGAAAATGAACACATGGATCACTTTTCTATGTCATCTGATAAACAAGTTACAGACTTTCAAAAATGGTCCAGTTTTGTTATGGCTCACCTGGTACATAACTTAGTGCAATGGCTGCACAAACATTTATTAGCTGCGGCATTGTGTTATGGTTGGAGGGCTGTTCTGTTAAGTGTGAGATGACTTGTGTGATGTCATGTGAGTGGCAGGTGTGACAGCAGGCAATGAGGAGTTTCAACAAGCTGTCCGTCATGCAGTACCTGATGGTCACACATTCAAAGGATACCCAGTGCAGCTGGTGCACACAAATGCCAGACGAGCGTTCAACTCATGCCTCAAGTAAATTCATCATGTCATACGTCATAAATTTCAGCATGCCTATCATAAGACCATAGTGTTGACTACAGACTACAGTGTTGGTGCAAGACTGCAAGTAAATAAAAGTCAGGCTATCTCCTGTAACCATTACAGGTGTCGATATTTACGTACTATACAGCAAAAGCTGACCAGTACAAACAGTAATAAAACAGATTAACAAAAAATAACATATGTTGCGGGGCAGTTGATTCCACGCCTTTGGAGCAGCACCTAGGAAGGCTCGCTCACCAAACACTAGTCTGGTGTGTGGGATAAACAGACTGTCAGTAGCTGCTGACCCCAGAACTGAATGACGTAACGGCATGGCGACGACATGTTGAAAAGATTCTTAACATACGTTGATGCTCTCCCAGTGAGAGCGTGGTGTACCAGCAGGCATACTGTTACTCTGCTGTGGTAGGGTACGGAATGTTGCTTGCACCTAATTTTGGCATACAGGGAAATAAAAGAACAAATATAAATGTAAAAAATGAAGTTTATATAAACGGTTATAGGTGATGTAGTTGCTCATGTAAAACCGCAAAAAATTCACCTTTTTGTCTGATTTGTAATAACTCACCGGACTCACCAGATGGGGCATACCGTAGAACCGGATAGGCCCCTAGGGTCTTCAGACTTCAGTCCAAGAGTAGACCCATCTTTCCTGATCGTCTGAGTCTGTCCAAGTTCCACTTAAAGTTGTTCAGTGAGGAAGCTAATACAGTTTTATCATCCAGTTTGTTCCATGTATCAATAATTCGTTCCGTAAAAAAGTGCTGTCGCATGTCTCTGTTGAAGGGGTTCTTTTTCAGCTTTCGGGCATGACCATGATTTCTGGAGTTAGTATCAAATTCAAATAAAACTTCAAATTTCAAATTAGTCAAACCGTTGATCAGCTTGAAAACTTCTATCAGATCAGCTCGAACACGTCTGCCTTGCAAGGTCCATAGGTTGAGTCGTTGAAGTCGCTCATTGTATGGTAGATCTTTAATTTCTGGTAACATTCTGGTGAATCTGTTGTATTCTTTCGATAAGTGCCTTGTCTTTCGCGTAATGAGGACTCCAGGCGGCGGTACAGAACTTGAGATGGGGTCTGACAACAGATTTATAGAGTCTTAGCATGATATCAGTAGATTCATAAGAAATTGTCCTGTTCATAACTCCCAGCATTCTATTTGCTTTACTGTAGGTGGCTGCGCACTGTTGTGAGACCTTCAAATCTTTCGTGATAACCACGCCTAAATCTTTCTCTTCAGAAACTTCAGCATGTTGCAGACCATCAAGACAGTAACTGTAAGCTTTAGTAGTCCTTCCAAAGTGCATGACTTTACATTTATCGATATTGAACGTCATTTGCCAATCTTTAGTCCAAGAAAATAGACAATGTAAATCCTCTTGAAACTTCACGTAGTCACTATAGTTGCAAATGGGACCAAATATTTGAGTATCGTCAGCAAATTTAAGGATCCAGTTAGTAATATCACAGTCGAGATCGTTGATAAAATAAGGAACAGTATTGGTCCCAGCACGGAACCCTGAGGAACACCACTGAGAACCAGGATCCAATCAGATAATGAGCCAGTGGGCGCCACATAAAACAGAGACTCTTGTGGATGTGGTGCGTCGTCGTGACTGCAGATCACTGCACGACGGCGATGTTGTCAGTCGTTCTGACGGATTTGGGATGACCACTGCCAGGACGCCTGTCAGACTCTAAATAAGACGTACCATTTTTATGAGCATCAATTTGTTGGTTGAGTCGGTCGAGGCTGGCTCTGGACGACCCGCGTGAACAGGGGCGGCGCTGGGCGGGGGGTCCAGGGTCCGGACCCCCCGCCCAGCGC
>Ga0209562_1000649_pt1 | contig 12139 bp, 9 predicted proteins | sample WorMetvacBELIZE2_FD_187399 | JGI IMG/M metagenome (GOLD analysis project Ga0209562, IMG submission 187399) | Marine gutless worms symbiont microbial communities from Max Planck institute for Marine Microbiology, Germany - Olavius vacuus BELIZE.2... | ecosystem: Host-associated > Annelida >...
TTGCGTAATACGGCCCAAAAGCTACCGAATTCGGCGAAATAACGCAAACTAAACGGCCATTACGCCGTTCAAGGTCATTCAAGGTCACCGATTTTGGTACCAATCGAAAGCCCATATGCGACTTCCAATTAGTGATTAATAGTAACTTACCTCCTATCTTGCGCCGTTTTCAAGTTATGGCCGATTATTGGTCGAATTTTCCCTATCGATAGAGGGGTGCCTCACTTTAACGCCTCCGCTCGGGGTGATCCCCTGCGAATATCCGGATAAACTTTACCTCTACAGAAACCAGAGGGATTGTCCTACCAGATGCTGAAAACCGCATGATCGTATCTTTAGTCGTCTGGACACAATACCGGAACGTGACGGACAGACGGACGGACAGACGGAATCCCTCTAGCTAGTACAGCTCTCTGCATTGCCAACAATGCGGACGTGCTGTAAAAACGGTGATGTTTTTTGGTTCACAGTGTAGATGCTAGTTACGCGACGGCAGATCTGTTGAAATCTGTTTCTTTCATTTGACTACCGGTACTTACAAGCGCCATGTTCTCAGATTCACACGCTATAAGCTTATTCTCTCTGCAGGCTGTGCTCATGATTATGATATTAAAGCCGATGACATACCTTTAGGCGACAGCTGATCCATGTTGCGGACCCAGAAAAGGCCACGGCGGTGTACGATCTCTTGGCAGATAATTGCAAAGCCGTAAACATCACCTTTCTGACTGCCTTCAGGCGGACGACAGGTAAGTCGCAACAGCTCAGGAGCGGTGTATAGCTTCGCTGTACACGTCCCAGGTATAAATAAATCATCAAACACCGTACGGTAGGGTGTTCAACGTTATCACTCACTGGCATTAGCATACATTAACTTATTTGGTTTAATAAGCTTAAACGTCAATTAAAATTTCCAGTGAAGTAAGTAAATCTTTACCTTAAGTAGGTCTTAAAAGTCAACTCAAATTAATTTAATTGCATGAAAATGGCGCTCAAAAGTGTTCGCATTATGGAAAGTATTTCATATATTTAACAGCCAATCTGAACGATCGAAACTCTTTTCAACCGTCCTGCAAGCGAATAAGTTGAACAAAATTGCCTTCTAATCTAAGGCAGACCACCCGCAAATGCGTGCATTTAGTTAGGAGTGGTCACTTCCGGTCACTTGACGAAGATAGCGGTCACGCCATTCGATCCGCCATATCGGAAAATCCCATGCTGCACGCATACGTCACGGCTCTATCTTCTATATAGAAACAGACGTACATTGCGGGAATAGAAAATTTCGCGTGTTTTATCTCCTGTGACCTTGACGTTGACCTTGACCCGATGACCTTCATATGCGAACTTCCCTCGTATCCTCTAAAGATGTACTGGATGTGAGAAAATAAACTTTCTACGTCAAGGCTTTTCAAAAGTTTGACAGCCATAGAGACATGCAAACGGCACTGAAATTATGAAATTATGTACCACGCCGCTTCGTGGCTGGTCAATAAGAATTCATTTATCATGCAAAAAAACTCAAGTCTTTGTAAGCCGTAAAATCAGTGGCAAACGGGGTGTGGCCCAGAAATTCTACAGTGTACACACTGAAGTTGAAGTGGTTTAAACCCACTAATATCTATTACATGTACGTCACAACAAACCTGCTGTCTTCCGTGTATTACATGCTTGTATTTTTAAATTTACCTCGGTAAAAGGCGTACAAATTGTCGGCTTCGTTGAGCTGTTCACAGCGCGACCGAAGCGAATGGAGGCCGAAATCGGTCACTTTCAGTACAAACCGGCCGTCGACAACGCAATTCGAACTCTTCAGATTGCCGTGACTGCGTACGTCAGAACCGTGAATGTAGCACATTGCCTGCATCGTTAACATATGTTCGTCTCCAATCAGCTCACAAAAATTAATCTGTCTGATGGGGGCCAGGGCTGTAGAAAGGGGTGGTAAAACTAGCTTTTTAACCTAAAAACCTCAAAAGTCCAAATTTTAGGTTTTTTTAGAGAAACCTTAAAAATCCAGATTTTAGACTCTTTAGATTCTTATCGTTAGTGCCCCTGGTGATCAATCTCCATGCCAAATTTGAAGTTTCTAGCTCAAACCGTTCCCGATATATGGAGGGGGTCCCAAAATTACAAAACTAGGTGACGTGACCCCTTCACAATCTGTCAGTAGGGGGTTGGCGGTGACCCCATATTTGGAATCCTCGACCCCGATATGCCTATTCATTATACAACTTTCATGGGGCTACGATGACGATTAAGGGTAGTTTACTCCCAGGCATCCCCATTGTTTAAGGCCTTTTCAAGCCAATTTTGGTCCAATATTTGGCTGCGTCACGTGACCTGTAAATCGGGGGTCGCCGGTGACCCCATATTTGAGTTCCCCGACCCAGATATGCCTATTCACTATACAACTTTCATGGGGCTACGATGACGATTAATTGGGTAGTTTACTCCCAGGCATCCCCATTGTTAAGGCCTTTTTGATGCGAAATTTTCTATAAGTCCCGTCGAAAATTGGCCAAAAATTTGCGTTTTGGGGATTGGGTCGAAATGTAAAGTGTTGTATTTGGGACCCCCAAAAGGCACATCCTTGCGCGAAACGACGTCATTTGACGTATTGATCGTGAAAATCGGTGTAGCAGTCTTGGCTGTAGGCTAACAGAAGAATAAAAAAAGTAGCCGAGTCACTCTAGGCGCATTTTCGCGTATTTGGGGGGAATCGTATCTTGATGATATTTTGCATGGGGTAGGGGTCCACGACGTAATCACCCATGCAAATTTAGGTGAAGATCGGTTCAGGGGTTTTTGAGGGAGCGGGGGGTCGAATTTCCCACTTTTCGATTGACTTGCGTTGTCGTCCTTAAAACACTCTGGCACTACCGTGACATCGTGTGATTAGAAAAGTAATTCACAGCAAACGGCAAGGGTTTCCGGCAATCGTAAGGTCACCAGTCATCACTACTCGTTTAGTTTGAGAATTGAGAACTGTGAGTTCTAAAAGCACAATTGAGCAGAACTGCCAGAACTGTCATCTTAAGACAAAACGCCCACGTACGCGCACTAAGTCTTGTATGAGAGAAAACTTGAACACGCTGTCAAGTTTGAGTTCCTCGTTTTCCAACACGTCCTGAAACGCACAACCAACCGAACTCAAAAACCCACAGTACAGCTATTGACAGTTACAATATTGTGTTCTTGTGTGTTGTCTTTTATGGATCCTATGGTCTGATACAAATAAATGATGATGATGATGATGATGAGAACAATGCCATCATACAATCGCATCATCCGCGCTCATCCATCGTTTTTTTCACATATAGACCTACTGCAACAGTGTTAAGTAAGCCAAAGACGCAAATGCATTATAATACGCTCAACGGGCGACTTAGTCTGTATAGGTTATAGGCCTAACTAAAAATGCAGACGCAAGCAATTTAACAGTATGCCCTTATACATAAACATAAACACATTCCTGCTTGCTGTATTAGATGACATTGAGAAATATTTCCATGTCTCTAACGTCCGTTATTGAATAATATCTTAGACCGAAATAACGAATCTAACAGAATTAAATGGACCTAGGCTTACAGAGTAGCTCTGTTTGCATGTACTGTATGCTTAAGCTTACAATAAACACGCACCGAGAGTCCGCGACCACTTATTCATTCATTCATAATCGTTTATTAGCTCTTGACAGAACGCAAATAAATAGTTACAATAATTGAAAATTAGAAGTATAATTAAACATAATAAAGACTAGATACAGGTAGAATTTATGTCATTTTTAAAGAAGATTAAAACTTTTTAGTCTTTGGGTGCTTTCTAAATGTTAAGATTTATTTTCTCTTGACTGTGTCGTCAACCGCTTCTTTATGAAGCTTTTCAAAACTAATAACACATATGTTGCTAAAACTTGTCAACAGTACTTCAACTTCGAGATACCAAACACATTATGGCGAAAACGCTCCGCGTCATTTGATATTAAGTTCTTCAGCTCCGAGAATATTTTCTCTAAAGTTACACCGTATTCTTGTTAATTTGTGTTAGCACAATAATTTTGCATTATCGCATGTAACAACATAGTGGCATGTATACTTGCTCGCTGTTTTTGTTCTGTTGCTTTTCACTGTATTTATAAACATGTCTGTTTTTTTTTCTTTGCTACCACTAGTTTGGTGAATAAAGATTTATATTTAGCAAATTGAGTGAAGTGAAATAATCACCTGTAAACTGCCCTTCTGACAATACTCAGTGACGAGACACTGGTTCGGCGGATCAACACACAAACCGATGAAACGAACTACGTGATCGTGCTGTAAGTCTCGCATCTAACGCACGCACCCGCAAAAACACAAATTATACACGGTGATCAAAAAATACACCCATAAATAAATTTCATTCGGTAAGCGAACCGCGTGTTAAGCATTAAATTCATGTTATCGTAAAAACAATACTTCATAATGTACGTAGTTTTGGATCTCGATTTTATCAGTTTTGGCTTGATCAACCAATTATGTTTAAGTAGAAAACCGACTGCAGAATCGGCAAACGTTCATTTAAATGTGATTTAAGCTACGGATATAGAGGGACTTTGCGAAAAACGAACGCTCCCCAAAACATAGGTGCATCTTTGTATGTGAAGGTGGTGACTTTTTAAACGCAGTCTGAAGTTTTGTCAAGTAAGGCTTCTTTACTTACAGTGACATCACTAGGGGGCTGGGGACGGACCGCCCCGGATGACACCGGGGGGGATAACACCCGAATGAAATAAAAAAAACTGTGGCCGAATTTATAAAGAACAGTGGACAAACGACGTCCGAAGGTGGAGTTGTGACTAGACGACAGCTGAAAAAGGTCATCACTTTGCAGAGGGCGATGACTAAGAAAGGTCTTCAGTTTTTGTAGGAAAAAATAGGGTGACACTGTCAGTTGCCGCCCCGAGTGACACCAACCCTATGACGCCACTGTTTACATAACGCACAGAGTTGTACAAATGGTACGCACTGATATGTGAAATAATACCGTTAGTCAGTTGTTACAACACGAAGCATTCGGACAGAAAACGTACACCACAAATAGTTAGAAATTTGTGATTTGCAGTCTACAAAATAAGGCTTAACGTCAGCAGCAAACTATCGCAAATTTTGTAGTGACATCATCAGTTACAGACAGATATCACGAATTTACGACAGTATACGCCCGGTACAGCACTAATTCGCAGTTCCTCCAAAACGACCATCGCACATACATGAAATCTACATTGACAGAGGCAAATCGTAACGGTAAAAACCACAAAAAATGACAAAAAATAGTAATCTGGCGCAAGATTTGAGATCATCTGCTCTGGCACAAATCACAAGAATCTAACCATACATTGTGGCAACAGAATTTTGCGTACGAATGGAATGGCCTCGTTTTCTGTGCGATATTTCGAGGCAGTAGAATTGTCGCCATTGCTGAGTAGTGACCACCTCCAACACCAGGCCAAATATTGCATAAATATCAACTTGCTGCACCCCGGATACCCTGGGGAAATTACAGCTCCCTTCCTCTCCCTCTAGCTGGTGAGAGGGGCTCGCTGCCCATCCCAAGAATCCCACTCCCGCTGTCGGCACTTAGGGCCTCATGCTGCGGCTCTGCGGGCCTTGCACGTCCCCATAAACGCAAATCCTGGATCGATCTATACGCAACCTGTCACCAACACTTTCGGTTTCAAAGTTGCGGCCCAGCGTCAAAGTGCTTTGGGAGCGTTCGTTTCTCGCTTACAAATTAGCAGATCGTCACAACTTTGACTGACTCCACGGACTCCAGGTGTTTTTCGTTTTTCTCGGGCATGTCGGTTTTAACTTTGGCATTGTGTGCCTCAACTCGGCGTGGAAGCGTGCGCAGGACCGTTCCAAGTGGCGTAAACTCGTGGAGACGGCTATGTCCTGCCAAGGACGCGCCACTCGATGATGATGATGATTGTGTGCTAGGCTAAGCTGGCTTCCAGTCAGCTTTTAAGCGCATTAGAGGCTTTACGTTTATGCGCTATATAAATCCACGATTGACATCGACATTGACATTTTAAGTGCACATTAAATCATTGCACATCATCATAACTCAACTCAACGCCGAAAATTGACGCCGTCTCATAGCGAGATGTTTATTGTTCAGCACTCGTGTGAGTGTGACTACCGCAACTAACTAACAAGTAACTGCAACAATGTAGATCTATTAACCTACACGTTAGAGGCGTTTGACAGAGATAAAATACTGAAACGCGTTTGGCTAAAACCGCCTTCTAGAACTGCGTATCTATAGTCTCTCACCTTGGCGATATTTTGTACGACGTTTTTGATGCATATAATAATTATAAACAATTTTCAATACAAATAAAGTTATGAATACAGCTACGAACCCAGGCGGTCCAACAGACCGTGATCACCTGAGTATCAATTTGATATTCACGTTGTTACAAGTTCTCCGGATATTTAAAGCTCAATATATATTGAAGTAGCATCAAATTACATTTTTTCGTTCTTTTCAGCGGCGTTCCAGCCGTTATTTTCGGCGGAGCCTCACCAACTTATCTTTTAGTTAACACAAAAAATAATTAGAATGAAGACCTTTTTGAGTTCGAGAAGCACTTTCTTGTTGACGACGAACGAATGTTCAATATGTTTGATTGCCACCAGCGTTGACTACATATACCAGCACACATCATAGGTATGCAGAGAAGTCAGACGCACCAGCAACGAACCTACGTACCCTCCATCCTATACATTTTACACTTATATAAAATTCTTATATAACATTACGTATAAAACATTCTGAGATATATGGACAAACACGCTCAATGATTTCAGACTGCACATTGTGCTATGATGCCTGCTGAGGACTCTACAGCTGCAGCTGTTGGGGTCATTTGGAGTTTTTTTGTGGGTCATAGATAGGTTGATAGCCCAAGTAAAAATTTGTTGTTTCTTGAACCCACGCCACGCACCTCTCCATCTCTACCTCCTGTTTACTCATCGTTCGCACTTTCTGCAATATCGTATGGTATAGGCCCCGATAGCTGGTCAATTGACTGACTTCCTCTGCCACCATTCCTGTGGGCCGTTCTTGTGTTGTGTTCGTTTTTGTGACAGCTTAATGTGTGTGTATTAGGACTTTTAACTGACGGAAGCTTTTTCTTCACTTTTATTGTCAAACGCGACAAGTGATGTCCTTGAAGTTTTGCTTATCCTATTGTTGTTGCACAAAAAGTAAAATTAAAATTATTTTTTTCGTACATTTTATACAAAGCTAAACTTGAAAATGTTTTTGCGGAATCACAATAATGGCCATGAAGGTTAAAAATCGCTGGTCAATAGCGTTCCGCCAAACTCCTATAGCTGCATTGCCCCTTCAGACTTTGTCTTAATTCCGCCCCGGAAGATTTAAATAATCTTCCTATGTTTTTTTTTGCAAATTACATAAACATTGTGCATACGTTTAAGACTGGGTGTTCTTTTGTATTTTGGGGGAATTCTGAGGGTGTGGCTGAAAGACATAGGCCTACAACGACAAATACTGTAAATTCTTATAAATAACTTAATTTTTGTTCACGAATTTTTACGATTATTCACAATGTTTGTCTCGATTTAAATTACAGATTCTGCAAGTTGCCAGCCAGCAGTGTGTTCGTCTGACCTTGTAGAAGCCGGTCTTCGTGAAAATCTGTTTACCACTGACGTCACCCATCAGCTGACCAATCATAGTGTCCGCCGAGATATTGCTGTGAACCGACAACCGCTGCACAATATAACACGTCGTCGTTGAGCGATCGATGAATTAATTTATTGACCACCCGCGAAGCGGCGTGGACGGCGTATATAATTTCAATCGTGTCTGTCTGTCTGTCTGTCTGTCAGACGATAACTTGCGAAAGCCTAGACGTAGGAAATTCATTTTAGTTCATCCGGTATATATATATCCAGGAAATACGGGTCAAGTTCGTATATGAAAATCATCAGGTGCATTCATTCATTCATTCATATTCGTTTATTAAGGTTGGTCTGACACACTGCGACAACCTGCAGGCAGGTGCAGGCCAATGTCACAGGAGCAAAAAACGTCGAAAATCCCTATTCCCGCAATGCAAAACTTCGATCGGCCATAACTCCGTCTATAGAACGCATAGAGCCATGAAGTTTGCCTGCAGCATGGGGTTTTGCGATATGGCGGATCGAATGGTGTGACCGCCATCTTTGTCACGTGACCGGAAGTGATCACACGTAACTAAATGCACGCATTTGCGGGTGGTCAGCCTTAGATTAGAAGGCAGTCTTGTTTATTTATTATTTGTCGAACTAATTTTCATTAACGGATTTTGGGATCAGTTAAAGTTACATATTACCGAACATGTCGCTAACATCAAATCATTAAATCGACTCACAAAGGTCGCCACACCAAGATTGTTGGATGTCCAAAGCGACGGTCACAGGCGACCTTCATCTAATGACTTAATTTCGCGTTTTGAGACCCCGTTAGCGGTGGGGGATTTAGAGGCAACGTACGATGTTCATCTTAGGTTATTGGAAAGCGTGTTGTGAACTTCCTGTTAGTGTCAATTGAACTTTTTTTCGCTCGGTGTTACGGCTGAGGCGCTACGAGCAAATATCGATTAGATGAAATCGGCGTTTTTGCTCTAACGGGGTCAGTTTGGCACAAAATTTTAGGTGCAAGGGGTGGTACGCTACGACGTAAACGACTTAAAGTAAACTAAACAAAAAACTAATATCACATCGAATCAAACTTATTGAACAACAAAGGGCTTGAAACCTCTTACAAGTCGCAAAAAGCATACAATAGGGATATATCGCTAAAAGTTGCAAATTTTGTTTTACGTGCTAGAAATATCAAACACGTTGATCAATTGTTGATGGGCCAATTTCACAATAGCCCAACATGACAATTTTGAGTGGACTCGACCCACCCGACCCAAACTACGGTGATCTGATTAATCCACTGCAGTCAGTTAAATTCAAAGATGCACATTTAATTGACATACTCGACTAGGTCGACCGCCGTTGTGCTCAAGGGCGAACGCTTTGCGTCCGTCAGAGGTATCACCAAACTTCACATCGTCCCATCGCACTCTCCAGTTGACTTCGGCCAGCAACTCCGCCTCAAGACGGTAATGTCTGCACACAACTGGCGTTATGTTAGTTACGTGGAAGGTAAAGGTAAAGGTAAACGTAAACGTATATTTGTATAGCGCCTCCTCGTGAACACACCTCTAAGGCGCTCAGGTATGGCACGCGTTCTCAAGGGATCTCACAGTTTTACCTGCACACCCCGAGTTCATCCGCTAACGGAATGAACCATTTTGCCTTCCCAGCCGAAGCTGGTACTCATTTACCGACCACGGAGGGATGGAAGGCTGAGTTGGCCTTGGGTGGCTGGTTGGTTACATACCGAAATAAATGTCCGGCACCGGGAATTGAACCCGGACACGGTCACCCATGTCAGTACTAACCGGGCCCGACGTTGATTAATTGATGTCGGGATAGCGCGAACCTAGGTGTGGGCTCTGAAGATGACGGTAGGCTAATTTTTCACCATATACGTTATGGTCTATAAAAACATCACCCTTTATTTTTCACAAGGTGGTGCAGAGATATTCTTCAGCTGAGGTCAAAAACGTTTATGTGCCAAATTCATTCACGACACGATACAGCAAATTTTATCAGAATCAACCAAATTTTACATAAGTTATGACAAAAAACGTTTTGGCTTACTTTCTACTGGGACAGAGTAATAGAATTCTCAAAGAATTCTCAAAGTTGAAGTTTTACAAGGTAATGTAGAGATGCTGTTCAGGTGACGGGGCGGGAAACATTACAACTCCGTGGTTACAAATATCCCCAAGGATATGAATTACCAACAATTATGGAAATCAGTCGACTTATGAAGGAGTTATTTGAAAAATAAAAAGGATGACGTTTTTATAGACTACAGTGTAGTATATTAATGAAATTGTAGAAGTAAACACTGCGCATGGACAACAGCTATTCTTCTTCAGTAACTTCATTTTTGTCACTGGCTATCCTGGCAAAGTAGGCGGTAATGTGTTCACGCGCGTAGTTCTTTCTGTCTGTGCGTCTTTCTGTTAGCAAGATTATTCAAAAGTTTGTGAATCAGTTTTCATGAAATGGAATCTTCACGGACCTGTCACACTCTATCGTCACTCACTATAGGTAGCGTCGCCATTTTTTTGCGGCTTCGTGGAGCTATTTACGGTACCATTTCTGTGTTGTGTGTTTTCTAGCTAGTATCGTTTCTGCCCTAAACTGTTGCTTTGATTTCATTTAATATGCGAAAATGTTTGTTGGTTAGACGGTTGGTTGGTTGGCACATTCACTGCACACAGATATTATTGTTCCTATTCCGCGATAAATTGACAGGTTGCCAGCTGCAACGGACAGATAACGCAAAAGCGTCGATCGGCCGCAAATACTCGCGGGGAACACCTCAGTGTTCAAAGGCTCTCGTCATAAACTGCTTGTTCTGTGTATATTGTATTGCGGTGGCAGCCTCCTGGTGGAGTAGAGAATGGTATCGCGTTCATTTTGTACAATTAGAGGATGAACGCATTTCTGTTTTGCGTTGTGACGTGGTCAGTACCGCAACAATGATGGGCAGAAAATACAATACAATTCGTGGACTTAATACCGACTAAAGAGCCCCAAGTAAAATATGAATAAACGTGTCCATAATCCAAATTGCCGGGAACCAGGCCCCGTGTCCCGTGAACCAGCCTCTAACAACGCTAGTTAGCGTTCTGTTTGGGTCATCTCATCTGAAAATGCGCGACCGCAAAATGAGGAACCGGATTTTGAGGGCTGAAAAATGCAGGACCGAAAAATTCGTAACCAAAGTCTGAGTGGAGTTGAAAAATAAACGCCGAAAGCATTCTGAGCATCGCCATGTTATATTATCTTATGCTGATGCGTGCAAACGTGACGTCTGCATGCAAACAAGTAGGCCTACGCAGGTATTTTATTAAGTTTATTTTATTACCAATATCGTCACATAGCGTGATCATTTCTTTCGATTAGCAGTGTACTGATTACATATAGGCCATTTGGTCATTGCTGTAGTTCCTATCCGCATCTTTTAATTGAACTTAAGCAGCATATTATACTGCTACATTCTACATGGTACAGTAGTATTTTAACTTATTCTTCAAAAAGCTAAACGAAGTTTTGAAGATGGAGTAGTCTCAGTTTAATAAACGTAATAACGCGTCCGCTGGAGTGCAACAAAATGGACAGCCGTTCCCCAGTCTTGTGACGTCATCTACACAAGAAGAAACGGGCGTGCCCGCACGGGACCGGTGGTGCGCCGGAACGTGACACCGTCCCCATATGACCTATATTGTGTTGATGGTGGGACGTTAAGCCTTACTCAATCAATCAACCGGAACGTGACACCAGCTGGCAGACTCGCACACTTATGTTCCGGCTGACGTCGCAGACGTCGTATCTCGTTGTACGTCCGTGTCGCGGTCGCTGTTCGGTGTTGAATTTCAAGCGCGTCTCTGTGTGCGTGACGAGACGACGTGGCTCGCGTCGCCGAGAAATCGCATACGACGTGCCACGATCTCCGGAGACGTACTTTGTATTACACGTCCGCAGTCGCCGCCCGTCATTTCTCAGCCGACGGCTTTTCGCGGACGGCGGATCGAAAGTCCGTTGTCAGGACAACTGGCATTCTGACCACTGCTGGCTGCCATAGTATCACCGTCTCTGCATAAGCCTTGAGATTTATCGCACGCAAGACATGTGACTGCAGTGGTCTAGGACTGGTGTCTGGTGGCAGCGGGCGTGCGTAGATGTAATCTTTATTATCTGTATTCCAGGTCCTGCAGTTTCCAGTCATGCACTTTCATTCATTCATTTTTATTTGTTCAGAGACATAGATACAGTGGGCAGTACAAAACTAAAAACCCGAACTCTAAACAAGACTCACCAGGCTCAGGCAACAAGCTCTTACGGTGGCCTTTAATATATACGTTTATTCACCACGAAGGTAGACATCAAACTAACAGACAGACAGAGAGACAGACAAGTAAACAAAGAGACAAGGCATACAGTCAAATACTGACAAA
>Ga0209562_1000650_pt1 | contig 12136 bp, 7 predicted proteins | sample WorMetvacBELIZE2_FD_187399 | JGI IMG/M metagenome (GOLD analysis project Ga0209562, IMG submission 187399) | Marine gutless worms symbiont microbial communities from Max Planck institute for Marine Microbiology, Germany - Olavius vacuus BELIZE.2... | ecosystem: Host-associated > Annelida >...
CCGAGTGCCGAAGTGGTTAAGGCAATTCGGTCCTTGGTCAGTTCGGTCCTTGGTCACTTCGGACCTTTAAAAAAAGACCGAAGTGACCGAGGACCGAAGTGACCAAGGACCGAAGTGGACACCTACCCTGATTTTTGGTCTAAATCACAGTGGCTATACCCCCGAAAAATAAATATTCAGGGACAGTGTAAAATGCAGCGTGCGGGGAAAATCACGAAGACAGTTGTGGGGAATCTTTTGCGGGGCACAAGTGCAGGGTAGCGTTAAACGTTGTTTTGTAACTGTTGGCCTTCTGTTTTGTCATGAGGACGTGGGGTAGGGACAATGCTCTGGCAAGCCACTAGTGCCTCGGGAAGTGTGCATACCGATTAATTCAGGTTACAATTTCTAAATTATGATGCTAGAAGCTGCTGGTTACAATTTAATATAATTTTTTTTCGTCCTGAATCGAGTACTGGCAGCCGGGAGGCTAGTCTGGCAGACTAGAGTAACAGCATCTGGGATTCAAGAGACTGGAGTGACTCGAGTCCTGGCAGCGGGGACAGGTGATACCAGAGCTCCGGTTGCCAGTACGTTAGTCTGCCAGACCAGCATCCTGGCGATCGGGATTCATTCCTTATCGGTAATTTCCGCATTGGATCACATCTGACCAAATCTGACTAAACTGGAGACGTCTGCACCGGCCACGCACTGCCTGTATACCGGTAGTAACCATGCACTAGCACCATATAGTCAAAAATGTCTTACATATATAACGTTAGAGTTCCACGCAGCGGCTGTCCAAAGTGTTGAGAGTCCCCTGTGGACTACAAAGGCCCACTTACTGGGAGCTATACTATTATACTGACTGTTGGAGACATGTATGCAACAGATGTCCTAACACTGCTTTTGTGGCGGCCTAACTTGTAATAAGTTAACTGCGCGCCAGGTGGCGTGTTCGCCCTGTAGCTAATTCAAGTGCTTTTTGGCTTCGCCTTTGAAATTACGATCTCTTGTTTGCAGACATGGTCCGATGCGGTAATTAGTCATACCCCATTCCTTATGACAGATGTTATAAGTAAGTAAGTAAATAAGTAAGCAAATTTGTACACAGTGCACGAAAAACTATCACTTGGTGATGCAGCTGTCAGTGACCAAACAAATACGTTTTGAGTGCTTGCCGAAATTGTCCGAGTGTGATATCCCAGCTCTCACAGCTGGGTTGGCAGACTGTTCCATACACAAGGTCGAGCAGCAGCGAATGAGCAATAGCCAAGACGTGTGTTGCTTCACTGCGCTATGCATGTGTCGATCAGTGATATTTCAGTAACTACACTGCACCCTCGTTATAATGCGCTTCAATATAACACAGATTCGGTTATAACGCGGTTGAGGTCATGGATCCCGATTTTTTCAGGTAGTCCTAGTTTCAGGTTAGTAGACTCGGTGCTAGTACACTCGGTCCAGCAATACGGTAGTATGCGCGTAATAGATCATAGCAGCATAGCAAGATGCGAAGGAGACAGTGGATGGAGACTGATAAGCAGATGCAAGCGCACTGTGAACAGGGCTGCGGTTCAGTGCAGTAGGCCTATACAGTACTGGCCCACAGCCCTCTAGTGGCTGGCCGTGCTGCTGCTGAAATCTGATATCTATAGCAGATGGCATCTACAGCACACTGTGCCGTGCACGTGCGCACTCTGATGGACAGAAACAAACTAAACTGACGTCGTTTCTTTAAACACAGTCAACACTACTGACTACGTGTAGAGTCCAATGTCGATTGTGTAGAACTTTTTCAACTCACTTTGAGATTTTTCAATGACGTTTTGACGACGTCGTAAATTATTTTTTTCGATTTCGACTTCAAATTTTTCGACGGCGTGCCAGAAGTTTCAGTCACTTCTTTATATGTTGTTTTTTTTCTCTTTTTTCTCTCTCTGATTGCTGGTGAAGCTGGCATTATGTGCAGTTATAAGTGCTTGTGTTGTTATTACTATTATTCCTGCGCTGCTGGGCTGTCATAGACCTGTAGGCCTTCATTATATTGATGTTGCACATGAAGCTATCATGTTTGTTGGTTCTGCAGATGCCAGTTGACCAGATTGCGTATTCACAGCGATACAATGATGAGCAGTATGAATACCGGTATGTCACATGTACACTAATGATGCGTTAATTATATATTGATATTATTGCACTTTTTCTTATTTCTACCATAACTCATTACATTTGTCTGACACAGTTTTTACAAAAATTACCGGTACATTAGATACATTCTATAGCTAGTGTCTGTTGTAATAACTAAATTGTAAATTTGTATATATCTGATACCGTAATATTTTTTCGCCACATCTAAATTTTGCGATTTCCTTTTGCATTTTAATTTCGCGGATTTTACAGATAATTTTATTAAGCAATTTATTTCCTATTTTTTTGGCATCTCTAACAAATGTTATTGAAATTCCTCTTGTATTATTGTTTACATTACATATTACCAAGTATATTGCATAACATATGGAAGCTGATGCAGCTGTCAGTGACCAAACAAATGCATTTTGAGTGCTTGCCAAAATTGTCCGAGTGTGATATCCGACTCTTGCAGCTGGGTTGGCAGACTGTTCCATACGCAGTTCCACAAATTTGTGTGTAGCCTATTTAATTTCGCGATTCTACTCAAATCGCAAAAATTTGATGCTCGCAAAATATACAAGTTTTACAGTATGAGTGTCTGTTAATTAAGCAACAGCAGCACGAACACCACTATCAGAGTTTGTGTGCGGACTTTGAGTGTTAGACTAAGCTGGCTTTTGTCAGCATTCAAATTCGTGTTTTTTCTCTGCGCATATATCAGCCTTTCAGTGATGCTGAACAGTGAATTTTCTGTTCTGGTTAAATAAGAAAAGTAAAGAATTTGCATATTAGCCAGGCCACATGTCCTCGAGGCCATTCTTATGATGTACCTCGAGTTGTATATGATCTGACAAAGCGTTCTTTCATTCTGCGGTCTCTGTATAAACAGAAATCAGTGTTATTGTAATTTTTAATTTTTCGTGGTTAACTGTTAAGTTTGTTAGTTCTTAAGTTTCATTTCATTGGTGTGTGTGATCATTGCGTTTGACAGTGACAATAAAATTATTCTTATCTTATGTTCTCCTGCTGGGGTGCGCCATGTTTTAGGTGCTGCTGACCAGGTTTTCGTATGTCTGATCCAGCATAATTTTGAATTTTGCAGCCTCCTCTGCTGGTTGCATATTCAGCCGCCTGATATGCGTTAATGCGAGGACTTTCCTTTCTAATAGTTATTGCAGCTGAATGCCATTTTGTTTGTAGACATGTAATTCTGCCAGCAGACATTTCCAAACTCGTGCCACGAACGCATCTGTTGACGGAAACAGAGTGGCGTAATCTCGGCGTTCAGCAGTCACCTGGCTGGGTACATTATATGGTGCATAGTCCAGGTAGTTTGAAGTTCCTTACTCTACTGAAATTGCTGTATTTGCACCAGGGCTGTAGAAATAGGTTTTTAAAAACCTAGGTTTCAAACAAAAAAACACATTGACAAAAACCTCAAAAGTCCAAATTTTAGTTTAGTTTTAGTAAAACCTATCCAGATTTTAGACTCATAGTCACAGCAGAAAATTAAACAGTGTTACCTTTCAGTCCCAATTAGTTGTATTCGTAGCTATGCTGTAGCATGCACAATGCACATGGCTATGTTATTATTGATTTCTGACTGGAGTTTCAGCCAGTGATCTGTCTCCATGTACTAGTATTTTTGAGGTCTGTAGTTACATGAGTGTTAGGTGTGTGTATGCATTTCTTTGTTTCTTATTTTTCATCATTCTTCATGTGTAGCACGCGTATGAATTCATGATAAAATAAACGAAGAAAATGACGCAGCAGGGCAAAGGGTGGATCATGTATGAGATGTTCGTCAATTTCTGGGTCGTAATTTTTGTGTCTGGCCTTTGTATGTTAAAACCTTTAAAAACCTGAAAACTTAATTTCTACAAACCTAGGTCTTCCAGCCCCGATTTGTACTGGCTCACATTTTGTTGGCTTAGAACCAGTCAGGAGGTTTGGACACCACTGAAATGGTGTAAGTATAAAATCTGACTACTGAAAATAGCCCGATGGCCAAAACTTCCTTCCTTTGGGTGCCCCGAATGTGACATCACTTTTCAACAAGAAATAGATGTACCATATGGAAGATTTTGCACGTGTAGTTAAAATGTTTGCCAACATCAGCCATATTTGTGCTCTTATAGGCTAACTTTTGATTGCAGCCACAGATTTGAGTTTGCAGAAAGTGTAGGTTGTATCTGGCGTTTCCTTTTGTTAATTTTGTAGTCTAATGCATGAAAGAAGACTGTTGCGACATATTAGTGTTTATTATATAAAAAATTGGTATTGCAGTGTAGAGACAAGGATCATTAGCAGTTAGTGCTTCTGTGGCTTGTGGTGCTGCACGATGTTATTATTGCTAGTTTCTGTAAAATGCATTTACTAGTGCTGTGAAATTTTGAATATTTTCTGGTGTTTGTACTTACAGAGCCGCACATACTTCTGTTTCGACGGCCACTGCCGAACAAAAAAGGCTAGAGCAAGAACATTGATCTGATTAAGTTGCTACTGACAGTGCATTCGGCTGTTACAATTATTGTATACTATTTAATTTTAGCAGTTTTGTATCAGATATCTGTGTCTGTCTGTTTTGACATTGCAGTCAGTGATTGATGTTACTAGTGTCTTTATGTGGTGAATACATGTATTTGTGACTGTAGTTTTTGAGAATTTGTAAAGTGAATGACCAACAGATGTTGCAGTTTTTACAGGGGCACAGGAAATATTGTTGATGAAGCCAACCGGAAGGGGACGTGATCCCCCAACATGTCCAGGGGCAGACCACACAGTAGGGACCTCGGAGACCAAGTCCTGAGAAGCTAGATTTAAAAGAAAATTAAGCCCAAATATTTTTGCAGTGTCTTGCTGTCTTGCATTTTGAAACAAATCGTGGAAATTTTGTCATTTTCCATCACGGTGTCATTTATATAGCCATTTTCTTTTACAAACAAGTTGGTAGAGCATGTTCCCATCTTGGCTGGCGCTGCTTTAGACCCAAAAGTTGGTGGGAAACCTCTGGCACTATGGCTCCTGTGCCCCTAAGTTTTTACGTTGTTAATATCATGAATTTGTATTAATACACGAGTATTCCGTCTCTTGCTGCTGTATTTTCTGCATTATAAATTTCACTAGGAAACATGTTGCAAGATTTTAATCAGCTAAGTGGTGAGTACTGAATACTGTTGGTGGATTTTTTGATATTGAGCCATACATGTGGCATTTTTAATATTTCTCTTGAATATTCTTGAATTTAAGACAGAAATCGGTATTGCCATGATCAAGAAATTTTCCCAAAACATGCCAGTGGCAAGACCTTCATGAAACACTGCTACGAAGCACTTTCTTAAGGCATTGGTAGTCCCCCGTGTGGGGCTGGGGCACCCCTTGTCCATTTACTTCTCATATTTAGCCCTTTTTACTTTTCTCTTTCTTTCATTAGCTTTACTTATTTTCTTCTTTTGTCCATCCCTTCCCTTTCTACCAGAATAGTCCCACTCCGTTTCCAGGCCGGAGGTTGTAGGAGGCGACCGAACCTGGGTTTAGTAGTTGTTTTTAATTTGTGTTATCTGTATTCCTTAGTTAAGGTGGATTCTGGTGTTTTGTTCTGTTTGGTTTAGTTTAGTTTTGTGTGTTCCTTCAGTGCTTTAACACTGTTGGTTGGGTCATTTGATCTGTAAAAACCCGTCCCCGATATGACCTATAATGTGTTTGGTGGGACGTTAAGCCTTACTCAATCATTTAGGCATTGGTAGGTGGAAATGGCTAGAACGAAGGAGGCAGTAAGCCTAGTCTGATATCACTTCCCGTGTAGAAACCGAGCATACCAACTTACATTCTACTGCCTTCTCAAACGTCACATGATGTTGAAGATCTGTATTGGCACTGGTACTGCAGTTTTAACAAATGAGTGTCTAGATGTTCTAGTATATTACCAGGAAAGTACATCACATACAGGGTTGGCCAAACTACAGGCCACCAAGTGTACTGTAAAGTCTACACGGCCTACAAAACATTTTTTCACATAACTTGTCGATTTGTCCATTTTTTACAGGCATTCTTAAATAGAAAACTTGTAAATAACATGCTCAAGGGACTACAGTAACCTTTCATTCACATTTCTTTGTGTACCAGCAATATGAATATATAGTTTTTTGTGTGAATATGTTATTTAATGCCGCACGTTGGGCCTCAGCGCTGGACGGTTCTTACTGTCCTCCCTGGAGTGGAGGTAAACATAACTTATTTAGCATAGCCCACTACTGATTGTATGCATGTATAATTCGGCCAGAGGGTGGAGGGAATTATTTTGCCCAAATACAGTACACATTTCTAATATGACTGGGTTTACTTACAGCAGTTGTTCTTACTGCATGCCTGCAGTGGTGTCAAAAGTAGATGACTGCTGAAAGTAGAAGCACATGCCAAATATTGTACTTTTTAGAAAGTAGTAGTGTGAAAATTTTCTACTATCCAGAAAGTAGATTCAAATGTTACACTTATGCAGGACTAAAAATAAATTGCCGATTCTAGCACCCTGTCCGTAAGGCCGAAAAATTGCTAGCGATAGATCGGCATTGCCATATGCACTTGCCATTATCACAATGAACAAATAATCGGTCCAACAAACTACAGCGCTAAATGCAGCTACAGCCGACTCACGCTGTATAATGTGCGTCCACTAATCCGCAAAGAATTTATAACGTCCTCATTTCTACTTTAGTAATGACATGTTTTCGAGAAAAGTAACGAGTAGAAAGTATTTACTTGTAGGAAAAAGTTACAAGTAGAAAGTAGTTGGTAAAAATCTACTTCTTAGAAAGTGCCGGTAGATACCAAAAATATCTACGAGTAGAATAACGAAGTAGATCTACGCTGCATGCCTGATTCATAAAACCCTTGCAGCTGTCTAATCTCCATATCCACTGCCGACTTAACGACAGAAATACCGAGTGACTAACAATGGTTACTTAAAACATAACATTACACGAAAAGTGCTCAGTTGTTACATACTGCTTAGAACTCTGGTCGGTAAAGCTTCTACCAGTCGATACGATGATCAAGTTTCAAGTGTTCAGACCTTTTCATTATCTGGAAGTGTAGGCAACCACAATTAAGAAGTGTTAACAGTTGCTTTCTGGTTTCGTTGTCGAGTTTGTTACAACAATCTTGTCAGTTTTAATTATAGTTTGTGAAGTAGATCACATTATCAGTGTTCTGTTCTCTACTGACTAATCTTCGCACTACTCTAGAATTAATTTTTTTTAGAAAAACTATGCTTCTAACCTAGTAGTTACTCAATTTCCCAGCCCAAGTCCCCACAATTGGAGAAGAAACCTCTCACCGCATGCATCTCATCCACATGTACCAGGATCTATAAACACTACTTGTAAACAGGATCTATAACTAAAATTACTCAACTTATATGCACACTATTTAGTTTTTTTAATAACACGGGTTAAATACCACTTACTTATGAAGTTTCAATGTAAAAATGCATTTTATGCAAATTCAAAACCATTATCCCATTCTCTATGCTTACTTTATGCAACTGACCACTATGAATTCAATCATCAGTCACTTTCATCAGCACATCAGCACCTTTTATTATTTTCTGCAAAAATCTTAACTATTGCCATAACAAGCCAAGACGAGCAGTTTTTCGTGTTTAATCAGCCACATTCCGATGCCAACTAAATCAACATCGACACTGTTCGATGTCTGTTCCTTCAACCATCAATGGGCTGATATGCGTCCATCAAAACGGCGCAGTCTCTACTAGCATACAGCTGCTACTGAATGGAGCCGGCATTCGACGCAATACGAGGCCACAAATCTGCGCATTCTTTTGCCACCGGACCAGTTATCGCCGAACCTACACAGAACATATAACAAGTAAGAAAGTAAGAATATTTATAGGGCGCTAATCTAACGGCCTAAACAGTCACGAAAGCGCCTAATCATATCCCGTAATAGTATTGTCTTTACTCCACTCTGAAACTGTCCGAGCGTAGTGGTCGATACACGCAGGGTCGATGGCAAAGTGTTCCAGACAGTAGGACCCAAGCCATTAGTATTGGCTAAATGATTCATTACCATCTAATATGCTGTTAGTTTCACACAACCTCAATCAACTGTGTCTGCATAACTGTGTCCACATCGTGACAGAAAAGCAGGTAATGTTAACAAATTTAGAGAGAATACTTCAGAGGTAACAGTGATAATTTACCATTAACCCTACGTATATCATGTAAATGGCATTTGTTTCAAACAACTGAACTAATGTCATTTCAAGTGACATACACAGCTAAACCAAACTGTGTAGCCGTGTGTGTCTAAAACAGTGAATGTAATGTACTGTATGGTGAATATGTGTGAAAACCAGTCTATAATGCCATTAATAATGCTGCGATGTTAAGTGAAAACATACAGTCAATAATTTACCAAAGGCTATCTGCAGTATGTATTTAACTTTGTTCGCCACAGCGTGTAAAGTGGTTAATGTGTTGCGTAATAGATTTATCCAACATAATTAAAATCTATACAATGCTGCTCATAACAACATGCTGCTAAGGCACACAGCATGGTTGAATAAAACATTCCACATTTAACTGAAGTCACCATCTGCACAGTTAAATCAATAGTTGCCCGATTCACAGTTCACACAGTGTTCACTGTGACCGTCGACATCACGTAAGCTAACAAGTAGCTCAGCTATCGCAGACAGAACGCGATGCAGGGTGGTTTAGTTATGGCCAAAAGTGGAAGACAGTAACTGGGAGACAATGTTTTACATACATTATAGGTCTGTCATCAACCACTGTGACGTAATTGGCCAGCTAAGCAATCGAATGCGATGAAAAACGCAAAATAAGGGCTATTACGCCGCTGAAGTCATCCAAGGTCATCGACGTCGGTATCAATCGAAAGCCTGTATGTGACTTCCTATTAATGATTAACACTGACATTTTATCTCGTACCGTTTCAAATTTATTGCTGCTTAATGTTCAAATTTTGGACACTTTGCGTTTTTGAGCCACCCTTTAGGGGCTTAGGGACAATGTACGATGTTCATCTTGGGCTCACTGGCAAGCGTGTAGTAAGACTTCCTATTGGTGTTAATTGAACTTCTTTGCTAGGTGAGGCGCCACCGGCGAAAACAGATCGAAAACGGCGACTGAGCTCCAATGCGGTCAGTTTGACCCAATATTTCAGGTAGAAGATGTCCACTAACAATCATTTTCGCATGGATAGTTAGGCCAATGAATACATTACAAGTTTGTCGCCGACAGTTTTCAAACACAGAAACTTTGCAGCAGACTTTCTTCAAGCGAAGTGCGATTTTAGACAGAAATCGGACGTTTTGCGTTTTTGAGCCCCCTTTGGGGGATTTATGGGCAACGTATGAGGATCATCTTAGGCTTATTGGAAAGCACATAGGACTTGCTATTAGTGTTAACTGAACTTTTTTTCGCTAGGTGTTACGCCTGAGGTGCTACGAGCAAATATCGGTTCAATGTTGGCGATTTCGCTCCAACGGGGGTCGGAATACTAGGACAAATGATATTTCGTATGGTATAAAAATTTGAAGAGATCTTTCTTCCATTTTGTCACAATCCACGCGTTTGACAGACGGACAGACACACACAGTTTTTCTTACATTTTCTACTGGCACTCTTACTGTTTCTGTATGACTGAAGTAGGTGACCATTAAAACATATCCGAATGCTACCTAATTATTATTCCCCACTGTTTTTCCACAAGTCTACCGTGCTTAATCAAAATGAACTGAGGAAATCATGTAAATTTTCCCGTGAATCAGACAGCACAAAGTTAACTACCTCTGATCATCTGCAGTAAACACTTCAAACAATCCCACTTCCCATAAATGAGGCCTGTCACACATAAACGTTACATTATTGGTATAGAACGAAATCTCACCTTTCATTTCTCCTTTATTGTTGACTATGACGCCGGCGTTGTCTTCGAAATATATGAAGACGCCATCTTTCCTTCGTATCGCTTTCCGCTGCCGTATGACGACCGCAGGCATGACTGCAACCAGTGACAATGAAATTAATGCCTTCAGGAGTGAATGATACCAAACAAGCTTAGATGGACACGTACGTACATAATAACAGTTGTCTTTCAGTGACAGTTTCTCACACAGTTTATCACTGGATGTTTCTGCTACATGAGGTACTCACACGATTATTTCTTCTAGCTTTCCTGTTTTTCAACAATGTTTGTTTTAACCTTCTGGGTCAGTGCCACTGATGGTTAAAAAATATAATACCCTGCATCGATGACAAAACTGACAACTTATGACGTGCTCTCACGAATCCATTGTGAAAGTTCACCCGGTTGATATGATGATACCAGACTGTGCCAAGTGGCTGTCAACTGTCAGCACACCAACTAGCAACTTGGGCTATAAATATTTCTGTAGGCTACTAACGGCCACATCCACGATTCCCATGTATGATGACCTGCACTGACTGGTTATCAAGTGCAGTACAGCTTGCTGTGACAGTTCCAGCGCTGTCTACGGTACCGAGATCCAAGGTACCTAGCCGACTACTGTGTGTGAGAAACAAAGTTCCTGGCTTCCAGCATCTGCGATCTGCCAGATGTCACCATCAGTTCCACAAGTTCACAATAACACCTTTGGAACTTGTGTATTTTCTGGCACCAAACCGACGGTATGAATTCGCTGCCTATCATCTGTGGGATCCAGCCGTTGACTCTGAACAATTTTTGCAGGACCTGAAAATACATCTGTCCACCCAACATTCAAAGCATTAGCACATTAGAGCTGTTTATGTAATCGTGCTCTACAAATCTTAATTTGCTTACTTACACCATTTCGAGTACTCAGCCCTTCTCACATATGCATCAGGCTAAATCAACTTGGTGTTGTTCGAAAGCGCATACAGCCTATGCCTAAGACTGTCTATCAGATCAGGTTTTTCACAAGAAACACAGAACTGTCCAATGTCCACGATGGAATTTGATCCAGCGACCTCACACACTGAAGCCAGGCATATTATGGCAAGTCCAATGCAACCTGTAAGAAGTCATATTAGCACGTCCTTCCTTTACTGTATGTCTACATATGTTACCAGTGGTAAAGGTGCAAAATTAGACGTCGGCATCTGCACATTCAGGTTTGCCCGTTCCTCCCAGTGACGGTCATGTGCCTCTCAAACAGCAGTGTAATAATCAGAGTTGGGGGAATGCTTTAAGCCATAAATTGGAGGTGGAGAATGTTCTCTTGCATCCCAGCACACTTCAACCACTGCATGTTTCTCAATAAATGCTGACCCAATGAAACTTGGTTCAGTGGTCACACACATCTGTATGGTTAACTAATATCAGCTCGTGAGGTAAATTGCAAGCTGCTGCTCTAAAACAAATGAAAACCCTCACTACGTTATGATTCAACCACACACATAAACAGTACAGTAAACATACCCTTTTTTCTCAGCTCTGGCTTGCCTTTCTTTACTGTCGCCATAACCATGTCGCCGCTGCCGGCGGCGGGGAGTCTGTTGAGGCGGCCCCTGATGCCATGTACCGATATTATGTACAGATTTTTTGCACCTGCATCACACAAATGACAAATACTTCATCGTGTCTAGAAACAGCCAGAACTAACCAACGCTGCAATCTCATTTAAACTTCAGTGGAATATTGCCACTTATTGCCACTGGCATACACTGAAATCAGGCCTACTGCAATCAACTAATACGTCAAGTAGCAACCGCCAGCATAACAGCGTGGCTTGGAGATACACAGCTTGTTTGATAGTTCAGTTTCCAACCATAGTACTACTAACCGATTGTGCCACTGTGCCACCAAACGGTGTAATCTGGCACCAGCAGAATACAGGCACTCTTGGTCCAACAGTCCCAATTAGACCGGGGAGTCACTTGGGTTTGCGTTCACGACTTGACTTGGCACCAAAACGACTTGAAAGTCGACTAAGTCACCACCTCATGACTCGACTTGACTTGAAGTTTTCGTGACTTAA
>Ga0209562_1000652_pt1 | contig 12099 bp, 6 predicted proteins | sample WorMetvacBELIZE2_FD_187399 | JGI IMG/M metagenome (GOLD analysis project Ga0209562, IMG submission 187399) | Marine gutless worms symbiont microbial communities from Max Planck institute for Marine Microbiology, Germany - Olavius vacuus BELIZE.2... | ecosystem: Host-associated > Annelida >...
GCCTATAATAGTGATATGATACACTAATAATAACCCTATGAAAAAATATTACCATTAAGATTAATATTCCTGGTAGGCGACAGTTAAGTTGGCATGCCAACAGTGGTCAGCTTCACTTCATAATAGACCAGACCGGGCGGCGGGCGCCGCTTTGAAGTTGTGTGCGACGTCGCATTACTGTTACGTAATACGGTGTGTGCGGCCGGGCCGCGTTTTAGGCCTGGCCGGGCTGCATTTAAGGCCAACGGGCCTGGCCGGGCCGGGCCATGTTTTAGGCCAGACCATTCTCGTCTGTCACGTACGATGTCCATCTTGAGAACCAGGGTAGGTGTCCACTTCGGTCATTGGTCACTTCGGTCCTAAGACCGAACTGGACATCCAATTCGGTCCTTGGTCACTTTGGTCCTTGGTCAATTCGGTCCTAAGGACTGAACTCACTTAGCCACTTCGGTCCTTATAAACCAAAGAGCTGTCAGTGTTATATCTGTATTCTGTGAGGTATCTGTATGTTGTACCGGTGTGTTTGTCATTGCAGTTTGTTGCATACCATACATCACACAGAACAGCTAGTGACATTTCATTACGAAAAAAGAAACACAGAATGAACATTATAAAAATGGAAATAGTCATAAAACACAAAGTAAAAGCCTATGAACACATTTATTCGCCAATCAGCTGAGCTCTCCCAGCGGTCCGGCTGCAGCAGGCTGCTGCAGTATTTTGGTGCATTTTGGGGTATAAATTCGCACCTTTTTAAGTGCCTAAAAGCTGTGGCGTCATTAAGGGGTGCGGGGGACCGCCCTGAGTGACACCAACGAGGGGGTGACACCAGAATGTAATAATTTTGTGACGAGAAGTGGTCGATTTAGTGTGAAGATGCTTGTTTAGTTTATATTATAAACTAAACTAGTTTATATTATAACTAAACACGCATCTTCACACTAAATCGACCACTCCTGTCACAACTACGCACCACATCCGCCGAACAAATCACTAAAAACACCAGTAATCAACTAACATCATAATACTCCTTCACATCCACTCTGCCAGCTCTGCTCACTGCCAAGTCAACCCATCAAGTGACAAGTTCGCACCTCGTGTTCCAACATGTGAGTGTCTTGCGCATGCCCAGATATCTCAAGGGCGGGTCCGGTGGTCCCGCTCCTCTTTACTCTTAGCTTCCCAATGATTGGCTTCCCCGGACCAACCTACATACTCACTCCTGCCTGTCTGGATTTGGATCTAAAAATAGCCTACGCACCTAGACCCAGACAGCGATGAGGCCTACGTGTACATGACATGTATGTTGTAGTGTGTGTACAATGTTGTCGTAAAGAAAGTTCACGTTCGCTATCTCATCTCCTGATGAGTTTCTTGTAACGCTCTTGCTGGAGTAATCCCCTGCTAATATCGCCATAAATGATATACATGTTTCGCTAAAAATGGATTCTTTGCCCCATACATTTCGCTACAGAAGATATTGGTGTATCTTCAACCACTTTTACATAATGTGCCCCGAAAGCTACTGAATTGGGTAAAATTATGCAGCAGTTAGGGTTATTATGCCATTCAAGGTCATCCAAGGTCACTGAGTTTGGTACCAATCGAAATCTCATATGTGACTTCCTACTAGTGATTAATACTAACTTAATAGCTTCTATTTTGCACCATTTCAGAGATATAGCGTTCGATAGGTCTAAAATCGCTATATTCGGCTACCCCTGTTGTGTTTAGCTACCGCGACAGAGGGGTTTCCCTGGGACGATCTCCGTAAAATTATACCTGGATGTCAATAGATGGCCAGCGTACCAAATGGTGTAAAATAGTGCCGAAAACTTCAATCGCCTGACTAGGGTGCACGAACGAACGTTACAGACAGACGACAGACGGACCAGCACTGTATAGCTAACATGAACGTGAGTTCGCGTTCGATAAAAACCGGTTTTACAAAAGGAACCCGGTTTTGGAAACACTAGTACGATCATGTGATGGACAGATCGGTCTCGAGTGCCGAAGTGGTTGAGACACTTCGGTCCTTGGTCATATCGGACCTTTAAAAAAAGACCAAAGTGACCAAAGACCGAAGTGGCCACGGACCAAAGTGGATGTAATTCAGAACCAGTTTTCTTCACCTTCACCTCTGACTCACATATGCCACTTCATGGGTAAAATCTGACAGGAAGGCCAAGACGTTATGAATAGATTGGAAGGGCCCTTCATGTTGCCTTACTCACTGGAGCTACAACTGTAGCAACTCCTAGCAGAGAGTCTTCAGAGCATGATTACACTATCGGTACACTGGATGAGTGGACGTGCTGAAGGCCTGTGATGCATGCGCAGACATGGGCCAGTTATAGTGCAGTGTACCAATTGGGTAGTCTTTCCATCTTTAGTTCAAAAAGGCAACGGCCATTGCCAAACAAAATGTCACTAATTTATACATAAATAATCTCGGTTGTTTTGGTATTAATTGTTCTGTTTAGGTTTTAACGGCATACCATCTTTGAGAAATATGAATATGATGCAGTTCACCATGAATATGAATTCATCAGAACCCATGCATGTGAGCATTTAATTTTGTAGTTTGTATTACTTATGTGTATTTTAAAAGTTAACACTTGTAGCAAATGGCAGAAAGTGGTTTTAGATGCCTGCAAACCACAGATGCTAAGTTATCATTTGTACGTTTCATAAAAGGTAAGATAAAGGTAATCACATAGGCTCAGGGCTACTGATGGCAGGAAGCATAGCGGCAAGCCGAACGACCGAACCTCTGGTAGACATTGATCCGTGGCCTTATCATGGCCACTGATATCCAAGCTACAGTTAAAAACATAGAAAGACAAAAGTTCAGCAGCATTTTATAAGGTCTTCGACATACATACATACATCGGGCAGCCTAAGAACTTATCTAAGTACCTGTCCAGTACATTTCATTGTTGGCATCCTCAGTTGGCAAAACATTAGCTGATTTTGTTCGACTGGCAAAGAGCGAGATAGTCTATGTGATTACTACCAGTAAGTAATGTTATACTGCATGGTATAAACCATGAGCAGATTGGATGTTTGAAAAACTTTCAATAGTTATTAGATTTGTGTACTACAAGTATTATTGGACTATTATTATTAATGGCCTAAATTACATAAATATTCAAATGGCTTGTAATATGGTGCATGTATTAAAATGTGACTAGTAATTTACCTATAAAATTAAATGTTAGCAGCACTTTGATACAAATATTAGCTTATATGCATGCATCTTCAAACCTTACATTCACATTGTACCAAGGTGATGGTGTAAATGCCATCAACTTTAACGACTTGTCACATGTTAAAATAATGTATTACTGTATCGTGGTGCTTTTGTGGACTGCTTAGATGACATTTTATACTGGATACAAGGCTCACATTTTGTTTGCGTCCTGGTACACCACATCATGGCAAGGTACAAGTTGTGTAAAACAGTGATTTTTACTTAATTACTACTGCAGCGCAGTAGACATTTTTAGCATGTGTTGGTATCTCGTACGTCAATTGCAGCATGCAAGTGAGGTTTATTTTGTCCAGTGGCAGCTGAGCTTACTAGCTTGCCATGCTCACTATATTGTAATCATTGGCTTGTAAGTGAAATCACATATATGTTCTGCATCATAAGTCTCGAGTCGTACCGAGTCTGACACATACAGGGTTGCCCAAAAAATGGCACAGTTTTTTGTACGCCTTAACTTCATCAAATATTAATTGATTTTCAAAATTATTTGACTGTCAGAATCAGAAGAAAATTTGTAATAATACTATCACTAAAAATCCCACCACACCTCAAGTGTGTCACTACACTACCTTGTGAAATATAAAGTGTCTTAAAAGCAACAGTTGAAAACAAGACGACTTCTGTAACAACACATTGCACATGTTAATAAATTAATAAGGAACAACGTGTTTATTGTCTCAGTTATTGTCTAAAGTAACTGTCACATCCTGCAGGAGTAGCGCTGGCATCTTGCACGGATGTCTGCGGCAGGACGGTGTGCGTCACACACTGCCAGGAACCCACCGACGTACCTGCAGTGTGAGAACATCACGTTCATCAAGCCTCACGTATGGCCCCCAAACAACCCGGACTTGAATCCAGTCGATTGCGCTGTTTGGGGTGCCCTTCAACAGATGGTCTATCGGTGTCGACAATTCATGACAATCAACCAGCTGAAGCAGGCAGTCGTCACTGAGTGGGGCAAACTATTGCAGCATTTCATCAATCGCTCCATTGGTCAGTGGCGTCGCCAGGTTGAGTGGGTCGTCTCGCAGCAAGGCGAACAAATTGAACATTTGATGTAAAAACTGCAGCATGTGAGTTACTTTATACAATAGCTGAGACAATAAACACGTTGTTTCCTGTTGTTAATTTCTTTAAAATGTGTTGTTACAGAAGTTGTCTTGTTTTCATTTGTTGTTTTTAAGACACTTGACATTTCACGTGGTAGTGTAGCGACACACTTGAGGTGTGGTGAGATCTTTAGTGATAGTATTATTACAAATTTTCTCTTGATTCTGACAGTGAAATAATTTTGAAAATCGGTTAATATTTGATGAAGTTAAGGTGTAGAAAATAAATTGCCATTTTTGGGCCACCCAGTATATAGATGTCTGTATCTCTTTGGAACTTTTATAGGACTCGCTAGCTTCAATTTATACTCTGTTTTTTCAGACTTTTAATGTCATTGGTTTGCCAGTTCATTTTAATTTCTGTTTAATTTTCATTTTAGATATTGCTCAGTGGACTTGGCTCACTACCTGATATTTTTTTTATTTTGATTGCACATTAACAGTGTAAGACAGTGAAACGATAGATTTTAAATCTATAGTGATGTGTCATCAAACACTGAAGTATATTGCATAACATGTGAGTTAGCAGCCATCTATCGTTACTTGTACAGTGAAATAGTGGTGACTTATGTTTGTAGAAATGTTAGGGTCCTGTGTGGCGGTGCTGGCAATGGCAGTAGTCTATGAAGGTATGAAAGCTGCTCGGGAGTGGCTCAGACAGTTTACAGTCAAGTGCAACTGTAACCGTCAACAAGTGAATCGAAGTGAAACTCCTGTTGATGATGAGCTGATCGTATTGACACCCCCTACTCTGCTCACCGAGTTAGTCTGTAGTTCTGTTGTACATATGCAATGTAAACAACAGTATTATTAATGTTGAAACAGTATTAATAGACCTTCTTTTTAGTCTGATTGTGGTTATGCACATATTTACGAATATTACAGAAATGCTGCTTTTGAGTCTGAAAAAATACTAGAAAGTGCACATGCGTGTGTGCACGCTGTGTACTACTGATGTAAAGCAGCCACAGGTCAGATTTACTGTAAATATTCGTCTGAAGTTTCTGTGATGACTGTATATTTGTAATCTCTGTAAGAATACAGAAGTTTACCTGCTTCATCTGTTCATAAGTGTCGCATTTGCATATTTTAAGTGGCAAGGTACATTTGTGAACCAGTTTAAGTTTAAATTAATTTTTGTGTACAGGCGAAGACTTCACGTGCTGCACCACCTGGCTCAGACATTGCTGCATTTCCTTCAGTTTGGTCTTGGCTACATGCTGATGCTGATTGCAATGACGTTCAACGTTTGGTTGTTTCTAAGCATTTTGTTTGGAGCCACCTTGGGTTACTTTCTATTCAACTACAGGCAGTTGTTTCGCGTTGATATTCCACAGGATCCCTGCCACTAGGCACTGAAACCCGTGGCAGTTTGCAGAATGTTGGTTTTGGGTTTAGAGAGCACCAAACACTGTTTTTAGGCTGAGGCTTGGAAAGCACCATTTAACTGTATTTTGTAAGTGCACATCAAAGTTGTTTGCCTGCAGTTCAGCTGGACATTGTCTATGTTGTGATTACCAGTGCGAATAGCGTGGCTAATAGGCAATTAGGCAACTAACAAGTTGAACGCATTGAACTGCATGTCTGTTGTCAGTCGCTTGGTGTTCTGTAAACTTAACCACTTACAACTAACTAATGTCACTGCTGGAATGTGACCAGGAGACAGCAAAGGTTTAAAATTCAGTATGCAGAATACACTACAGTATTGCCCAATGCGAGAAAATTCAGTACTCGCAATAATCAGCATCGTGACATACATGATGTGTGCTGTAATTTAATGACCAGAAGTTACAAATTACCGGTATTCAGTTTTCAGATCGAAAATCTTGTTTTCACAGCATATAAACCCAGGCTTTCATGGCCAAAAATGTCCAGATTATCTAGGTTTTTGGGTGTGGAGAAACCCAGGTTTAATACCCTATTGGTTGCTGAAGAACTGGTTCACAAATAGAACACGAGTTTTAATATTCTGATCAGTGCCATGTGCTAGTATTTTTTCATTGTCATATACAGTTAAGCAGTATGTGATCATTTTGCCGAGTGATGCTATTTTCTTCCATCGTCAGCATTATCCCAGTATTCGTTCTGTTAACGTGGAGGAATTGCTGCTCCAGCCTGTTGTTTAACACATGAAATGGCTTACGAGTATGAGGGGCGTTCAAAAATAAGGAGATGATGAATGCAGAAAATACTTTGCTGGTCTCTAGTTATAATTATTACATTACAGCAACCATCGCTGATTGTGCGCCGAACTCGGCTGTCAACCGTCGGCGACCGGGCTTTTCCGGTTGCTGCCTCTTGTGTCTGGAACGATCTGCCACAGCACGTCATGGCTGCAGAATCTCTGCCTGTCTTCTGCAGTCGCCTCTTCTCTTTAGGCGCTACTTTCCGTGACACTCTTACTGTTGTCGTGCCCGGGAAGTGACTGTGTCATTCCGGACACGTTAATCGTTTTTGTTACTTACTTACTTCCGGTCTACCATGCCAATGGTTACCTTGCAGCTACACAGCATCACCATCTTTAGCCAGTGCACTAAGTATTATACTTCTTGGTGTCAGTGGCAGAACATGTTTGTCAACACTTCTGACTTTCTAAGCACTGGCTGAAGAACCACGTTTAAAAAGATTTCACTTAACTGACTTTCATCCTAGTTTTTTCGTTGTATTGTAATGCCTAGCTGGTCTGTTTTGTTGTTGGGTGGCCACTAAACTACTGACTTGTATTCTATTTTCCAGTGTCGTCAAAAGTAGATGACTTTTACTAATTTCAATAAAGTAGAAGTACATGCCAAAAATTCTGCTTTTTAGAAAGTAGAAGTAGTGTGAAAATTCTACTCTCTAGAAAGTAGAAAGTAGTTCCAAAAATTGTACTTGAGTAAGTAGAAGTAGGAAGTAGATTCTTCCAATCCATTCCAGCTACACATTTTTATTATAACATCACTCAGTCGTCTCAGAAAACTAGACTGACTTTTCATTGTTACTGTTATTTTGCAAGTGAAAGGATTCACATTAAATGTTTGTTGTCGTATACCAGCAACTGCTGCTCAAAATGTTTATCTGAAATAATAGTACGTCCTCAGCTCATGCTGCATAACCTGCGTCCACAAATCTGCAAAGAATTTATAATGCGCTGATTTCTTTATTCTACTTTAGTAACGACATGTTTTCAAGAAAAGTAACAAAGTAGAAACTAGATACTTGCAGGAAAAAGTTACTTAGTTACAAGTAGAAAGTAGTTTGTAAAAAATCTACTTCTTAGAAAGTAGATACCAAAAAAATCTACTTAATTATAGTAACGAAGTAGTTCTACTTTGTTACTTGACATCACTGTTTTTTTAACATAACTTGCTCACCTTGTTATCCGTCCCATAGCTATAGCATATAGCTTGGGATCAATATCCCACCACCCCTTCCCCTATTTTGCCCCACAAAACCCCCATTTTAGGCCAAAAGGTCCTGAAAACCCATGCAAATATTAAGTAATCCTATATCTGCTTTAATTATGGACATGGCTATGGGGCAGATACCACGTTCCACAGAACGCATTTCTAGTTAATCATGAAATTGAGCTGGCAAGTCCATCTCCTCAATCATGAGCCATAAATGTGAATACATCGCACTGTCATGCCTCACATTTAAACGGATAATTATTGGTGTCTCTGATTGGTAACTGAGGCAGTAGGCACGTTTGTATGTGTGAACAACTGGTTCAGAGTCATTAAATGAAATTGGTTGTGAGTCGACCTTACTACCTCTAAGTCATGAGTTAAAAGCTTTAATATATTAAAGGCATTAGGCAGTCTTTACACACATTGTGACTGGCATTACAGAGGTCTGTGTGTACATTAATCATGAACATGTATGCATTTTTTTTGTTTCAGAGTATTTTGAATGTCTTTGGAGTTTCATTCCATTGATGCCTCAGCCACAGAGCCTCACGTCTGCCGATGTGTTTCTTAATTGTTCGTCCGATATCTTTTACTCCTACTTGAACCGAAGCTATCACTTCTGTGCCGACGTTTGCCAGTCCAACCAAGAACATGCAGTCTCGTTTTGCAAGAACGTCTGCCCAGGTTATAATTTACACTCACGTGTCAGTGAGATACGTGATTACGATGCACCTTGGGGTAATGTAGCTCGCATGCGATAATTTTTTTAATCGTGTCAACACATTCATTAATATTTATCGCTCAATAGCGCATTATTAACGCACATTTGTCTGCATATATTGCAGTTAGGTGTCGACCAACAACTGTATCGCCGAGCATGATACAGGGTTTGCATGCTGGTGCCGCTGTGAAATTTCACCGTGACTAGTTGAGCTTGACAGCTGACGTTAAATAAACGTCCACTTGTCATTTACTATAACTTCCGCAGTCAAACATTGCAGTGCTGACACTTGAACTAATTTAACGATTAAAGGTGGTCTTTGTTGTATTATTTTATGTGCGCTTTTTTATGGCACCGTGTTAAAATTTTTAACGGTGTTAATTTGGTTAATTGTTGCTGTAAATTCCTTAACATGTTGTTCCTTCAGTGCTTTGGCACTGTTGGTTGGGTCATTTGACCCGTAAAAACCGTCCCCGATATGACCCATTATGTGTTTGGTGGGACGTTAAGCCTTACTCAATAAGTCAACCTTAACGTGTTAACACGTTTGTAGTTACGCGTTAATTGTCGGGCTCTAATATTAATCTTTCGTTCACACACATATCAATTTAGCTGCGGCTGTGCCGTTGGATTGTAGAGTATGCCGAAACATGCATGTCAACCAACAGTTCACCTGTGACGCCGACTTACAGAACTCCGTCGTCTAATGATGTGACTTCATCTGGAGCTCCCCAGATATCGACAGTCAGGCAGGAACCTAAGCAACAAAGTGATAATTACTATGTTTTGGTCATTGTCGGCGTGCTGGTACTGGGTCTGGTGATCATTGTTGCACTTGCCCGGTTGTACATCTGCACCAGAAGACGTTTACATGCTATACAACATGGAGGTTAATGTTCTCAATATAGTTTGTGTTTTGGATATCCAGTGTCTTACTATAATGTCGATGATGATGGTGACGATGATGATGTGGTAATGATTATTACCTCCAATAGACAGCATCTGAGCTATGATGTTTGTCTGGAGGTAGGAGGGGAGATTGTCAGAACTGTTCTGTGTTGTATTGTGTACTGAAGTTGCGCACAGTCATAAGCACACTTAGATGAGCAGTTCTTACAGTTCTCTGGATTTGGTTTTGTCTCACTGGGCCCATTTCACTGTGCGTAGATTTATTTGTGTTTGTGTGTATTTGTGTGTTTTTTTGTTTCATACTGCATAGTTGTTGTATCATTGTGAGCACGGTGGGGTGGACCTAATGGGATTGAAGCCTAATCCTTTGGACCTATCTTCCTTCAGTGCTTTAACGCTGTTGGTTGGGTCAATTTACCCGTAAAAACCTGTCCCCGATATGACCTATAATGTGTTTTCTGTGACATTAAACCATAATCAATCAAACCTGCAGAGCAGTGGAGTAATAATTTTGGTGGCATCTGTGTGTCTATCCCTATGACATGTATAACTTCTGAAAGCCTTAACATGCGGAGTTTACTCAGATACATCCTGAGAGGATGAAATAAACAAAAACAACAGAGCAAATGCTACACTTGGAGTGAGTCCGGTCCAAAAAATGTTCCGAGGCTGAACCGAGGCAGTAGACCTGTACTGACACTAGTTCAATCTGTGCATGTGTTAACCGGGGTGGCACAAGATATAACAGCTGCACGTAGAGACTTGTAATTCTGCTTGGGGATCCAGACATTTATCCCAGAAATTTTCTTTTTTTATTTCACCTGGACAATCGCCCCAAAATTCCCCCAACAATTTCCCCCACATGTCAGCTCAGAGTCAGCCCGTGGGCTGCTTGTTTCATTTAAAAAACGGTAAAGCAGAGCAATTGTTTAACGCCTTGTACGGTACACCAACCACTTTATAGCATTAGCTACCTATGTACCTTTTCTGCATAGTGCTGTTCAGGTATTATGAATTAACTTTGCGTGTTTACTGTGTTGATTGACTGGTCATGTTACAGCTGTGAAAAATGACGGGAAAGATGCTGAAAGAGCTGAAATCCTGAACAATTATGCCGACAATGGACAACAATTTGTAAGCTGCTGTTTTGTTATTTCGTTATTGTTATATCTGTTGACTGCGGTACAGCTTCTTGCATTGTCTTTGCCTTCCGGAGTTTCAACTGTTTTTGTGTAAAATTATAATTCACTCTGTTACTGAACATGTACAGCTGTTTTTTTTTTTAAATCTGAATTAGCTGTTGTGTGCCACGTCACATTCACACTGTTCAATAAAACTTGGCTGTTATTACTGTGTTATAAAGTGGTATTAATATTTGCATTTGTTGGGGTTGCGATATTTGTGATTAGGGTTGTGTGTTCGGAAATTTATTCTAATCTTTTCGGAAATATGTTAAAGAATTTTTTTCGCTTATAAGTTTAATTATAATCACATCTTTCCAGGTCCAGCATTGCAGAGTGGTGCTGTAAAAATAAGTGCGTTTGTGACAAACAACTCTGCAGATCTTTTTGCTTTAATTGTACATATTAATATTGTACATATTGTGTACAATATTGTACATGTTGTGTTAGAAAAGAATTTCTTGTTTTTAGCACAGCTACCAGAAATATAAGCAATTCGAATGACAATTATAGATGTTGTAACTTCCAGGCTTTTGCTAAAATTTCTGGGAATATTAAATTTCTGCAAAATTTTCAAGCCTACATTGTGATAGTAACAGAAAGCTGATATCCACTCCAGTACTCTGATTCTGTTAGTAGGTGCTAGGAGAGGAATCTGGCGTACAGAAACCTCCAAGCTTGGTATAGTTAATAGCAGCTGTGGAAATATCAGCCAGTTCAGTGCAGTCAGCGTGAGTTATAATAGAAATAATTGAACAACGTGATGAATTGTGAATGGAGTGGAAAGTTGCGGAGGTGACAGTAAGCTGTGATTTTAAGCATGTAACTTATCTAGCGACGTCTTTCATGTTTTGATACCGACTAACTGATGAAACAATTTGTATCACTGCAGCGAAATATGCATGTTGAAAATTACTGTTTAAAATGTTCAGCAGACTCTGTCATTCCATACTGGTTAATAAGTTATAATTTATTTTGAGAAAAAGAAATTGAACAAAGGTGTAATGTACTGAGTGTAACCAGTGAGAACTTTATATGTGACGTGCTATGTGTAATTTAACGTGCATTTAAAAGCTGACTGAAACTGGTTTAGTCTAACGCAGAATATCAAAACAAAAATCCACGTGATGAAAACTAACTAGGGTTGTGAGTTCGGAAATTTCACTCGGAAAATTTCCGGAAATTTATTTTAATCTTTCCGAAAATTTCTGGAAGTTTCTTAAGTATTTTTTCACTTAATAATTTTTTAATAATAACCATAGAAAAAAAGTAGAAAATAAGCATGTTTTTGACCAACAACTCTCCAGATCTTGGTGTTTTAACTTTATGCATTAAGATCAGACAAAATAACTTGTATTGAGCATCGCTCCCAAGAATATCAGCGAATTTGAATGAAAATTATAGACGTTATAACTTCCAGGCTTTAGCTAATATTTCCAGAAATTTCCAGAAAATTTACAACCCTAAAACTAACATAAATGTAGCTGTTTGTTTCCCCGTTTAGCAGATTTGTTGA
>Ga0209562_1000653_pt1 | contig 12095 bp, 8 predicted proteins | sample WorMetvacBELIZE2_FD_187399 | JGI IMG/M metagenome (GOLD analysis project Ga0209562, IMG submission 187399) | Marine gutless worms symbiont microbial communities from Max Planck institute for Marine Microbiology, Germany - Olavius vacuus BELIZE.2... | ecosystem: Host-associated > Annelida >...
GCGTAGTCTAACTACACGGATCGATATCCGCAACTGCTGTTCTTTACGACCTAAATTTCACATAATCATACACACACAACCCAGCGTTGTGTGACAAAGGTCAAAGGTCAAAGGTCATGTATCAGCAGCAAAAACGCTATAATACGGCAATGGATATGTTCAGCGGTTTCAAACTTGTCAATTGTCATGGCATCGTACTAATAGCGGGCAGGAGCTGGCGTGGCTCGAGCGGCCTCAAGTTGCAATGCATTCGCAATTGCCACTTTTTCTAGTTTCACAATTCAGTGATAAATTAAGCAGACCTAGTATGCTTACAGATGATTTTTACGCATATAAACTAATTTCTCAGCACAATACAGTGTCATTTCTCGATTTCGCTGAATATGTCACTGAACAGGTGTGAGCACTAATTATAAACATACCGTAAATTGATCAACGATTATCTGAGCTATGTTCAAACTCCCGGAAAGACCGTATATTGCGACCTCCGTCAAGGCATCGCATGTAACTTACTGTGACCATTTAGCATCAGTTGAAGATTTTGTTGATAATTTGCGACAGTAACATTCTTAGTGTTGAAAAAGCGCAACAATAACCTGCGCGTATCGTGTAGGCCTTAGCTATGAAAGGAGGTACTCCGGCGGTGTGTTAGTCTGTCTGTCGGCACAAAAACTGAAAACCATTGATCATAAATTGACGTATATAACAGCATGAATATGTGTAATAGTGATCACTAGAAATGTTTAGATTTTGGAGCCATTTAACCCAGATCTTTGACTTTTAGAGCTATTTTCATATTCTTAGACCGAGTTATGTTCGAAACTACCTATCTGGAATTGATCTAACTTGGTATGAACAGTGAAAAGTGTTTCGCACACATCTGACCTTCAACTTTGAGAATAAAGTTGTCTATAAGTTGAAAACTACTCGTCAGACTGTGATGCAGTTTTACACGGAGATGTGTCAGTTCTGTATGTCGAATAAGACGTTGACATAATTGATCGTGACCTTGACCTTGACCTTGACCTCGACCTTGACCTTGAGAACTAATATGGCAGCGACGCCGTTATGTGCTGCTATAGAACGCAATCTGATTAAGTTTGGGATGCGTGTGCTGCAGATGAAGTGTCAGATGGTTACCAAAGAGAATGATATCTTCCGCGAGAAACAGATACGGTCTGAAATGATGGGCGACATGGAGCGTGAGAAGCAGGATATAGCGGAACTCACTTTCCAGGTCGAGACCTTGAGAACCACCATTAGTCAGCTGCACCGAGAAATCAAAGGACTGCAAGACATCATCAGCGAACAAAAGGTCAGTTAACAGTCTTGTCGAGTTTCCGCGGGAAGGAGGAAACAGGTATATTTATGTTCGCTTCGAAATTTAACGTCTCCATTTTGCTCGCTGACTGAGATTTCCCATTAACGTAAAATCTAAGCGATTTAAAAGCACTGTTCGGGATTTGTCACTTTTTGGTGATACTCTTCACTCTCATCCCCCTCTGCTTAAAGTGCGCCATTTTCTACTTGTGATCGAAAGTGTGACGTTTTAAGGCAATGAAAGACCCAGACTTTATACAAAAAGCAGTAGGACTGGACTATAGTGCTGGCCATCGTAATCTCAATCGTTTACCTTAAACTCTCGTCTGTTGTAACTCGTTAATGGGAATCTTACATTGTACGATTACATCAGATTCAGAATCTCTTGATCGTGCTGTCGTTTGTTAAAGCCAATGCCTTCTTTCGCTTCTCTATTATTCTCATGTTTTTATACCGAAGTGCATATTACCTATCAGATATCATCGTTACCCAACGACATCGTGTTTGCACCTTCTGTGTCAGCTTTCAAAAAACGTTTACTCCAGTCTGAGGTGCACGTTTGAGTCCAAAAACTGCACCATTTTAGTTTTCCAATAACAAGCTATATTTTGATATTTTTTGGCACACATGTATTCCAATAAATTTGGAACAAAATGATATCAAAATCGTCAATCTCCCTTGAATAGTGTCTTAATAATGCCTTGTGAAACGCAGCATGCGTACACGTGTCTTAACCGACGTCAGTTATACGTCACGTATGCTTAAACATCATCATTATCGTCTCCAGCATTTAAATGTAACATCATATAAAGTATGAAAACATGTGGACCAACAATGCGGTGCGATAATAAAACATTGGACTAAGTGAACTGTTTAAAGTTGTTTTACTGGTTTGAGCCTTTGAGGTAACACTGTATTTCAATTGCGCCCCATATGTTGTCCGCTCACTGTACAATGACGATATACAGGGGACGATAAACAATTACCGGACTGAACTAAGCGAATTGCACACGAAAGTGATATTGGAGCAACAGAAGAACGAGCGACACGTGGCAAACATCACCGAGTGTGACGACAAAGTGCGCGACCTACATAGGGAACTGAAGGTCAGAGTGAGGCTTACTTGACTTACTTATAGGCGTACAATGGTAAAACATTTTAAAGCCAGTCAACTGTGGAACCAGCTGTTTCCTGAACTGAAGCAAATACAGTTCCAAAATATATTCAAACGTCATTTGAAACTTTACTGATAAAATAACCCTTACATCATATTTCATTTTGTCGGCACTTGTAAACAGATATTGTGAAATGACAGAATGTGTGCTTACAATTATACTGACTGGATTTGGTAGATATTTATTGCACCTGCAGTTTTGTATTTTTTGTTGTTTGGTCGTCAGCATTGATGGGCATTGACCCTTTCTGGCAGACTGCCATCATGGCGAATAAATACTCTCTTTCTCTCTAGTGACTGTTGCTTTTAGATATGTACATATTGTACACGGCGTTACACGCACTAAAATACGATAGACTCTTGCATAAATTCCGCCACAGATCTTTTTCTGCAACGCAGGTTTACCAAATTCAGTGAAATAACGCAATGTAACGGTCATTACGCCGTTCAGGGTCATTCAAGGTCACCGATTTTGGTACCAATCGAAAGCTCATATACGATGCTGATGGTTAGGTGGCTTATGAAAGGCTGCATTGGTCAACGCTTCTGTGATGCTGTTGTTTGGATTGTAGAACTTCTGCGTGTAAAAAGTTGGAAATTAGTTGAAATTAGTTTAACTACTTTATTTTAGTTTAGTTGAGCGAATTTTTAAAAATAGTTTAACTAAAAGTTTAACTAAAAATTTTAGTTGAAAAAATAGTTTAGTTTAACTATTATTTTGCAACTTGTGCCCATCACTGGGCCGGTGAGTATTAAAACTCGTTGCCTACAATACAGAGAACAGTCGAAATGCACCGGCTTCGCAGACATCGCAGACATGGTTTATGAACGTGTAACGGTCTAAATCATCCTTCTAGCGTATGGTCGCTAAATGTTCAAACTAGAAAACGTGGCAATTGCGAATGCATTGCAACTTGAGGCCACCCGTACACAGTACATTACTTTACGCCGTGACACTGACCTTTGACCCCTTGAGTTTCACCTCTGACCTTTCACCTTGAACATTTGCAACTATTGCATATGACGTGATGAAACTCTGTACCAAACTAGAGCGCAATCGAGCAATCCGCGGCGGAGCTATTGCGATTTTAATGTTTGACCTTATGACCTTGAACATTGCATTATGCATTGCGCTCGGCTCAGTCATAATTTTCACCAAGTTTGACCTTCGACAACTTGTACATGCCTGAATTATAGCGTTTTTGATGCTGATACGTTATGTCACGCTGTGACCTTGACCTTTGATCCGTTGACCTTGAAAGTTCGTGGTACATCAAGCGTCACGTGATCAAAGTCTGTACGAAATTCGAGCGAAATCAAGAAATCACCGGTTGAATTATTGATAATTTTGCGAATTTTTGCACACGTTATGTCCCGCTGTGACTTTGCCCTTTGACCTCTTGACCTTGAACTTTTACAACACATCGCACTTTTTGACCCCCCTGTGAAAAGTAGGGGAGGGATGGGCGAGATCTTTATACCAATAGTTGCAGCTTTACCTGCGACCAAACCTCCGAAAAACATTTGACGGCCATCCACTGTGCGGCTGCTGAGCACGGTAGATTGATAGAAAAAGAAAGAAACAAAGAAAGTTCATGGGTAAAATTACACGGCTTTTCACACTTTTTGTACTGTATAAAGCATACTCAGGCCAAGCCAAAAAAGTTGTATCACTAATGTATGTAGAGTATACAATCGAAACATCAACCGCACGTAAATTCATTGCAGATATAGGGTACTAAATTTTATTTTATACCTGACGTTTTTACGCGCTGCATGAAATGTAGACGCGGTCTAGCGATGAGAATTCTGTTCGTCTGTCTGTCTGTCCGTCTGTCAAACGTGTGGATTGTGACAAAAAGGAAGAAAAATCTGTTCAGATTTTTATACCGTACAAAAGATCGTTTAGGCTAGTTTTCCGAAAAACAGAATGGTTGGTGGGGAGTAACCCGTTCTACGTGAAATTTTGGGTCAACCGGCCGTTGGAGCGACATCGCCGATTTTGAACCGAGCCGTAACACCTAGCGAAAAGAGTTCAGTTAACACTAATAGGAAGTCCACGACGCGCTTTCCAATGAGCCCAAGATGAACATCGTACGTTGTTCATAAGCCCCCCCCCCAACGGGTGGCTCAAAAACGCAAAGTGACCAAAATTTGAACAATAAGCTGCGATAACTCCGAAACGGTACGAGATAGGATGTCAGTTACTACACTGTGTTCCAAAAAAGTGACGCCAAAATTCAAATCACTATAACTACGGCACACCTAATAAGAATTAATTATCCTCTTAGCAGCTTCAATTATCGCCTTTCTGGCACAAACGTTGCAAATTTCAACAAAATCCACCACATGGTTTCTGAGCAACAGCTTTTAAAAAAATAGAACTTAAAAACAGAATTTTCCAATATGGAAAATACTGATTAGCATTACTTACTGCAGGAAGTGTTACGAATAATGACATAATGTTGTTTACATTTTTGTGACGCGTTTGGTTGACGTAAAAATCAATAGTTTTTACTAAAGGGGACGGAATACTGATCAGAGTTTTAAGGCAGAGTAACGGTTACAGTGCCAGAAAGTTGTTGGAGGAATTTCCTGACAAGGACTGGTCTTGTTCAGCACTGGACCGACTTCTGCGGCAGATGGACGCTACAGGGTCTGCAGACAGGAAGTCCGGCAGCAGCAGAGAACGTACGGTCTGCACAAGAGACATGCAAGTGTCTGTGCAAATGGCGACCACTTTAAGCACAAACTGTAACTGGTGGTATTGTGTACGAACTGCTAAGGCGACTTTTCCATATTGGAAACTTCTGTTTTAGAGTTTCATTTTTTAAACAGCTGTTGCTCAAAAACGGTGAAGTGGATTTTGTTGAAATTTGCAACTTTTGCACCAGAAAGGTGACAATTAAAGCTGCTAAGAGGATATTTAATTCTGATAAGATTTGTCACAGTTATTGTGATTTCTATTTTGGCGTCACTTTTTTTGGAACACACTGTATTAATCACTAATAGGGAGTCGCATACGGGCTTTCGATTGATACCGACCTCGATGACCTTGAATGACCTTGAGCGGCGTAATACCTTTTATAATGCGTTATTTTTTACCCAATACGATTGCTTTGCTGTCCAATTACGTCACAGTGGTTGAAGATATAATGTCCGTAAAATATTGTCTCCCAGTTCCAGTCTTCCACTTTTGGCCATAATTAACCTACCCTGCATCGCGGTCTGTCTGCGATAGCTTAGCTACTTGTTTGTTATTAATGTAGTGTTTGTGCGTTTTTATGTTTGTTTGTTGCTGTTTCGTTCTTCCCATACTGTAGTGGCGTCACTAGGGGGAGGAGGCGGCGAGGGGGAGGGCGGACCGCCACGGGTGACATCATTCTGGGGGTGACACTCTAATGAAATGTAAATATTTTTTGCGGCTGCATTTACAAAAACACTGGACAAACGTCATCCGGAAACGCGGAGAGGGTGGGAGTGGTGACGATGACGGTTATCAAGTTTTTAGGACGCCGACTAAAAAAGGTCATCACTTTTTGAGGTAAAAAGAGGGTGACACCGACAGTTGCCGCACCGGGTGACACCAACATTATTATACTGTTTTCATTGTCGTGGCGTTGGAAAATAAAATCAATAAGTCAAGCACTGAATTAATTTGATGACAGCAGTTGAAGTGGCGTAATGTCTCGTGTAATCTTATTCTATTAAACCGACTCTAGGTAAAAATAATGAATCACTTTGTTGCATTATATAATTGTTTTGTGAGTTGTAAATGTGTGTGATAAGTAAACACGCTGACAGAAGTGGCATGGCGGCAAGTTTTCGTGTTGACTTTGTGCAGAGTGAAGAAGAAGCGATAAAGGCAGCAAAACGACAGATAGAGGAATTACAGAGAGTCCGTGATACGTTCCGGAGGCAAATACAGTTTCTTCGGAGCACTCAAAATGAACTAGGAAAAAGGAAAGATGCAGTTTATGCTGACTACTTGGCCGTGAAGTACGGTACGAACGTTATTACGCAAAGAATGATGAATAGCAACGCTGAAAGTCTGCTCGTAGCAAAACACATTAATCTGTACAGCTGCCGATTACAAGCTGATGACGCAGTAGTTTTCATGTTTTTTTTTAATTTTTACCCTGCGACTGAATGTGATACAAGGCACGGTATTTCCAAGGCCTTTCTGTCCGTCTGTCCGTCCGTCTGTCTGTGTCAAACGCGTGGATTGTGATAGAACGAAAGAAACTTGTGCCCGCATTCTTATATCACATGAGAGACCATTCACCCTGACAAGAAGAAACTATTCACCCAGATCTATTGAATCCAATCTCTTATGGTTCACTGTGTACAGTTGCTATTGCGGTCACGTTGGTGGTTGCTGATCGTGCATATGGGCCCCGCGGCATTTTTTCCAGAGGTGGGCAAATTAGGGGGCCTAGGGCTTTCGTCCCAAGCGACTAGCGAGGTCCATACATTGAGGTATAAATATATAATAAATATAGATCAATGAGGTCCGTAAACGAAGCCATGATAGGGATCTCATGCCAACAAATGTTTTGAAAATAACGCATAAATAATTCGTCTACTGAACATTTTACTATCATTACTAATGCATCAAAACACTTTACAACTTTTCCAGGGGGCAAGTGCTCCCTTGCCTATGCCTGCAGGCGCCCCTTATAGTGCACGAAGTTTGTCGTGCAGTATTTAACGCGAAGACTTTTGCACGTTCTTTTACTTTGTAGAATTGAAGCAGGACAAAAAGAAAATGGAGTTTACAATGAAACGGTTTGAAGATGTGAGCAGAGAACACGCCGTTCTCGAGAAAGTTAGTCAATGCGTTTTAGCCGCAACATGCCTAAAAGATGTGTTCTTTTATTAATCATTGCATGATAGCTGTTTTTCACACAGCCTTCGTGAATCGAAACCATTCAGAATTTGATTAGTTGGCTCAGCTAGCCTCTGTTGCCTTTGAAACATTCACTGTTTATCTGTAGCTTTTATTGTATAATACAGCTTCAATTTTTAGCGAACGTGAACTCACGTTCGCAATATGTCATCGTCCGTTACGTTTGCCGTCTCCGTCTGCCGTCTGTCGTTTGTAACGTTCTTGCGCCCCACTCAGCCGGTTGAAATTTTCGGCAATGTTTCTACGCCATTTGATTTGTTACATTGGCCATCCGTTGACATCCACAGAAAAATTTACAGAGATCGTCCCCGGGGAACCCCTCCGTCGGGGAGAAAGGTTAAACCAAGTAGGGTAGCCAAATAATAATAGCGACTGTGGACCTATCGAAGGCTATAATTATCTCGGAAACGGTGCAAGATAGGATAGGAGGTAAGTATTAATCATAGGAAGTCGCATATGAGCTTTCGAATGGTACCAAACTCGGTGACTTTGAATGACCTTGAACGGCGCAATAACCCGTACTTTGCGTTGATTTCACCTAATTGGGCAGCATTCGGGGACGCGTTACATGGGTTGAAGATACACCGATACTTTCTGCTGCAGAAATGTAGCCGAAAGAATGTAGTTTTAGCGCTATATCATTTATAGCGATATTCGCGGAGATTACCGAGAACGAGAGCGTTATCCGTAATCGGTCGCATATGAGCTGCTGAATATTACAATAGTAGTTACTCAGTATTATTTTCAAATTCGACTGCAGCCTGATTTTACTATGATGAAATTTGTGAAAACTTCCGCTTCAGTTATGGCGTAATTTGCGTATTTTGTAGTACGTGTATACGATGTCGTCGTAAAAAAAGTTCACGTTCGCTATCCTATCTCCTGATGAGTTTCTTTTTGTTCTTGATTTTACTGTGAACTCCGAGTAATTATTTATAGATGTCATTGATGTAATGATTTGTAATCTGCAATTTGTGGCAAAGTCATTCGAAGTCATCGATGCATCTAAAGATAGGCTAGCTCATTATCATAAGCCATTCCCACCGACTTGTTCCTATTTTAGTTTTATTGCAGTTGTGTGGGCCGCTTAAGTGTATCCTGAGTTTTGCGTAAGTTCGTCTAAAGTTCTCAAGTCGTTTCCCAAAATTCTTTGCAAGTTACATACTCATTGTAATTATTTCTTAAGTCAGACTTTGTCCTGAGATTTTTTTCGTAAATCAGGCTCCAGCGCTTAAATAGCAGCATATAACCAGTGACTGTGGCGGTGTTGCGTTGTGGCCGTGCGGTTGCTCATGTAGAGATACGAAGCAGTCAAAGCGGACCTGGCCGCGGAAATAACCAATCTCAGAAAACTTGGCCTCGAAACGTTACACCTCGACGTGGAGATTCGTGACCTCGAGAAAAAGGTCGAGCAACAGCATCAAACGATTGAAAATCTGGAGAGGATTCGCGACAACCAGAAGAAAGTAGCCCTTGAGAGCGACGAGACGGTAAACAATAACGTTACGCTGTACCTTCGACTGAGCCGTGTCGAAGTCGGATAGTGCTCGTAGGCCTATGCGAGGAGGTTACAGGCTTCTCGAAAATTGCTGTGCATCGTACATTGTATATATCACATTAATCATCCACCTACAAACCTACAGTTTATGACTTTGTTGATTTGTGGTTTTTGTTTATTGTGTTTGTTTATTCACTTAGGCCTCTTGTTTTTTTGTTGATTTTTCCAGTAATTTTTTTTACCGCGCTGCATGCATTGCATGCACCATGCACGGTCTGGCCACAAGAAAGTTGTCTATCTGTCTGTCCGTCCGTCTGTCAAACGCGTGGGTTGTGACAAAACAAAAGAAGTTCTGCCAAGATTTTTATACCACATGAAACAAGGTTTATCCTAGTTTTGCCGACACGAAGAATTGTTGGTGGGGCGACCCCTTCTACCTGAATTTTTGGGTCAAGCTGACCCCGTTGGAGCGAACACGCCGATTTTAACCAATATTCGCACGTAGCGCCTCAGTCGTAACACATAGCGTAGAAATTTCAATTATTAACACTAACAAGAAGTCCACTACGCGCTTTCCAGTGAGCCTAAGATGAACATCTTACGTTGCCCCTAAGCCCCCAAAGGGGGTTCAAAAACGCAAAACGGCCGTTTTCCATGTACAATTGCACTTCGCTGGAAGAAAGTCTGCTACAAAGTTTCTTTGTGTGAAACTGTCCGCGACAAAATTGTAAGGTTTCATTAACTTATCTATCCGTATAGAAATTATGACGCTCCACGCCCCTTCTGCTCGCCCCTATTGTTCTTATCGTTGTTGTTGTTGTTGGTAGCTTGGTAGCGTTTGGCCGAATGCCGAGAGACTATGTGTGGAGACGTTCAGCGCCTAGTTGTATTCAAGTCGAGCGATACATGTAGATACACTCACTTTATTACACATAATACATAATTATGTACAGGCGCGGTTACGACCGAGTACGTTGTTCATCATCAACGCAAACAAGATCGTAGACGGGTTCCAATGCATGTACTGAATAATATATTCGGCTTGTTGAGCGCGGTGATTGGTTCACGGCGTCGCCGCGGCCTGCTCCTACGTACCAAGCTATGTACCGCCCCCTTGGGCCACCAGTTCAGTAGGACCCATGTCCGTCACAGAAATGATTGGTGGGGGACGTTTTCTTCTACGCGAAAATTTGACTTAAGCTCACCTACCCCTTGCACGACGCCGATTTTCAATCTATTTTCGCTCGTAACGACTGAGTCGTAACACCTAGCAAAAAGTTCCATTAACACTAATATTAAGTCCATCACCAGCTTTCCAGTGAGCGTAAGATGAATAGTGTACGTTGCTCCTATGCTCCCTTCCCCAAACGGTGGCTCGAAAACGCAAAGTGTCCAAATTTGAACAATAATCTGCAATAACTTCGAAACGGTACGAGATAGGATGTCAGTATTAATCAGTAATAGGAAGTCGCATACGGGCCTTCCACTGATATCGACCTTGGTGACCTTGAATGACCTTGAACGGCGTAATAGCTCTGCCCCTCCCACCTTGCAGCGCGGTCTCTCTGCGATAGCTTAGCGCTACTTGTTCTCTTTGGATCTCTTGCGATGAATGATTAAGATGACTATCCGTCAGTTTGAATACAAAATTGCAAAGCACGATCGAATTCTCTCTTGCTACATAAACACTAACCGACGTCCGACGCCGCTGTGTTTTTCGAGCAATCTAACAAAGTAAATATACTCTCTCTCTCTCTCAACAGTACTAGTTACCGATGACTAGCTTACGTTAGATAAACTGATAAACAATCTTGCTGATGAGCAGATACGCATGCTGAGACAGAAAATAAAAGAAATGGAGTTGGACATAAATAACTACAAGAGAAAGTGGGAAGAGTCCGAGTCGAAGGTGAAGAATTTTCAACAACTGTTCGACACGGCGCGCAACGATCACAATTTGTGCAGCAAGAACTTACTCCAAGCTAAAGTCAGTGACGCTGTTTTGTTATTAAAGTAGTTAACTTTGTTATCATGCCAGCTTGCTATTTTACAATTCGTACTATACACAGTACCGGCTGCAGCCTGTCGGAATCCTAAGTTTCAGCCTTCCAGTCCCGGCAGTCTACAACCGCAAGCCTAAGTCGAAGCACAGGTCTTTCGCTAACGCTAACCCTATCTAACCCTAACCCTCACCCGATCCCTAACGGCAATGTATACTCCTTACTGCACATAGGCCTAGATGAATTTGCAGGACTGATAATTCCAGGACTGAACAATGACAGACTAGAATTCGGCGGACTGGAAAATGACAGACTGCGACACGTACACTAAGCTGTGGCTTGAGTTAAAGACGACGTGTGACCTCTCTTCTGATTTAAAACATAAGTTTCTGGAAAACTTCAGAGAAATGGAAATCTATGATATTTTCTGATAAGACACAAGTTGTGTTTGACCACAGCTGGGACATTTACGATTGGAGAAAAACCGGATGAAGTGTGGCTTCTTGTACGCATAAGCAAAGCTGGTGTCATTCACGAATATCCGCTACGTTCGGGGCTAAATAACATACGATAATGAATCAAGAAACTCACCAGGAGATGAGATAGCGAACGTGAACTTCCTTACGGACGACATCGTACACGCACTACAAAATACAATAGACTCGTGCATAAATTGCGCCACAGATCTACGCGGTTGTGTTGGAACGCAGGTTTACCAAAGTCAGTGAAATAACGCAATGCAACGGCCATTACGCCGTTCAAGGTCATTCAAGGCCACCGATTTTGGTACCAATCGAAAAATACGACTTCCTATTACCGATTAATACTAACGTACCTCCTATCTTACACTGTTTCCAAGTTATGGCTGATTATTGGTCAAATTTTCGCTAGCGAGAGGAGTGTGCCTCACTTTAACGCTCTCGCGTGCGTGACCCCCTGCTAATATCGCCATAAATGATATATCGCTAAAAAACTAGATTCTTTGGCCTACATTTCCGTTGCAGAAAGTATTGGTGTATCTTCAACCGGTTTTACGTAATCCGCCCGAAAGCTACCGAATTCGGTGAAATTACCCGGCCGTTAGGGCTATCGCGCCGTTCAAGGTCATCCAAGGTCACCGAATTTGGTACCAATCGAAAGCTCATATGCGACTTCCTATTAGTGATTAATACTAACTTAGCTCCTATCTTGCAC
>Ga0209562_1000654_pt1 | contig 12090 bp, 5 predicted proteins | sample WorMetvacBELIZE2_FD_187399 | JGI IMG/M metagenome (GOLD analysis project Ga0209562, IMG submission 187399) | Marine gutless worms symbiont microbial communities from Max Planck institute for Marine Microbiology, Germany - Olavius vacuus BELIZE.2... | ecosystem: Host-associated > Annelida >...
ATGAACATCCTGCGTTGTTTTCATCAGTTTTCTGTTCACAGATGCTCAATGCTTGTGTGTCGTGTGTTGTAAAGAAACGATTTTAATGTGGATGGCAGGCAGTTTGTGTTGTGACCAATATTCAGTTACCACTGGAGTTGTGTTGTGGAGTTACCTGCTAACGTCAATGGTTACTTGCTTGATTTGTTTGCTTGTGTGAGTACGATCTGCATAGCAGTGTCTTGGAGTAACCATAGCTGGCAAACATCCAGCTTTCATTGATGTAAATTGTTAACCCGTCGTTCATAGTGTAGTAATTGTTTGACACTATTTACAAACTAGCGAACGTTAACTTGATTGTTTGAAGTGTGTTCTGTGTTTTGTTTGTGCATATGATGTTAGTTGTGTTCGAAGACAAGCTTAATACTGCTGGATTTGATGTCGGTTGCAATTTTGTGTAGATTATGTCCTCTGTCCACCTTGTCCGGGGACATTATGCATTGGTAGCTTTACCAGACTGATGAAACTGCCTGCATCTACAAAGTAACAAATTATCATAGTAACTGTGGTTTATCATGTGAAGGCAGCAGTGTATCACCTGAGCTATCATTCAGACCGATAGGTGTCATTTTAACTGAGATCATTTTATAGTTGGTTTACAACTGAAGAATGACTACCATCCTGTGTAAAGTGTCCATTATTCATAGAACCACTGTAACTTTCGCTGATGAATCCTGTGATTTCTACAAATACTGATGACTCGAATTGTTGTACAGTTTAGTAACCCTTGCTGCTGATTTCATCATTCAGAATAATATAACCTTTGTGTAACCGGCGGTAATAGCGCATAGTGAACACCTTTCTGTAAATGATAGCATGATGCTGCATACTGCTGCATTGTCATGCCATGTTTAAGAGAAATAGAACTCTTGTCTGTAGCATTTCGTCGTTAGGAATAATAAGGAGATAATGGTTCATGTATTCCCACAGTGGTAGAAGTCCCTCGAAGAAGGTAGTCCTATGGTGTATGGCTCATATATCTTGTAGTGGAATTTTAGAACTGACCATTATTACTGTTACATAATATTCTGACATGTTATTGCATTGTTATACTGTATTATGCATTTCATAATTGCTATCAGTGATATGTTTTAAGAGCAGGTCCCAGATTTTGTTTCTGTTTGTCCATATAACAAGTAGTGTTAAAAGATTCGGAATAATAAACTGTGAAATGCAGTAAACTTCACAGTGGCCGAGAATAAGTGAGAACCTGATCATTTATAACTCCCTGATTGTGGATTTAACGCATTACTTTACTCATTTATTCTGTTAATGGCGTCACATGATGTAATATGTATGTCAGAGTTTGTTTTGTTTAATAACAAAATAATTGTGTTGCTTTTATTCGGTAAAACAGCGAAACTGCTGCTCTCCATTATGATGTGGGTCGAAGAAACAAAACACAGTTACAAGTTTGTGCAAAGACAAAATGTGATGTTAGACGAGTACGGAGTGAATTTCGTAATAGGCCTAATTACTGATATCTGGCTAGTATCTCTAGATTGCTTAAACACGTTGATAATGATGAAGTCTGAAACAGACAATGAGCAAGTAGAAGAAATGTTAAGGATGTCGTGCCACACAGCCATAAAAGCGCTCGTGAAATTCACGCATATAACCCTACGTCATGATGGAACATTTATTAACTTGCTTGAAACCTTATACAACTTTTCAGACTTCTTTCAGAGTGCTTTTAAGCAATATATGGTTATGAATAAACAACACGCATTTCGGCCAGGCAGTATGTAACAACATCAAGTCTTGCTGTTGTGAGTGTCTGTTAATAAATGTAAAAGTCGGTTTTAACCCACATTTGGTAGTCTGCTCCGGCAGATAGTTGTCTTCATATTATTTTAAATGATACACTTGACGAATTCTATGTGCATAAGAATTATATTCATTTTTCTGCACCAAATGCAGAGCATGTAAAACTTATGTTTGAAAATTCTGGTTATGTAATAGACAGCTTACTACAGTTATGCAACTAAACAAGTAGGGTAGCTGTTCAAGTACTCAATATGTAGAATTTTAGGTAACGGGGTGGACATTTTGAACTGTGTACACAATTACTAACTTATGCCATAAGCAGTTGAAAGTTCGTATTGGCCACCTTAAGTTTGGTCTATTAGGGGAAGACCGTGCAATTAACCACAGCAATAATTGCATGCGTATTTGATATTTTAAGTTACTATATTATCTGCTTGGGTTACTGTATTTCTGTATTAGGCTTTGTATATTAGGCAGAGATAACTTTTGAGTGCCACTTTGAATTTCTGCCCTGTGTTTGTAGACTGCTGAATTCTGTCTGCTTTCACTAGTAGATCAGTTGATATGATATGCAGCAATTTATAGACCAGTGAATAACAGGGCTGGCAAGACCTAGCTTTTTTAGAAAAAGTGTTTAGGTTTTTAATGTACAAGGAATATTTCATACATGATACACCCTTCCTACTGCCACATCATTTATAGCCAGCAATGTGCAGAGTGCAGGCTATTTTCTACCCTGCCTGTCCCTGGTGCAGACCATAGCATAGCTATAAAGACAACTAATTAGACTGAAAGGCAACAATTTTCTGCTGTGACAGTGACTGTAAAATCTGGATTTTAAAGGGTTTTCTTTAAAAGAATAAAATTTGGACTTTAGGTTTTTTTACAATTCCTCCACAGCCCTGGTGAATAATGAACTTCTGATTTAAGACTAGTGCTCGAGCACAATCACTCCATGAGTGGTAAAGGACCAGTTTTACTTATTTACTTGTTTGTTGTGACAAATAATTTTCGTTATTCTTTGTAATAGTTTGTTTACTTGTTATTGTTTGGCATGTTGAACAAAGTTGGTAAAAGGACTTAAAGTTTTCACTTTACATTGAAATAAATTTCTTTATTATAACATATTCTTGAGTAGGTTGATAAGAACGGAAGGTATGGACCAGTTTCCATGACATTGCTGCTTCTAGACTTTATTCTGTCGCACAGCATGTAGCACACGTACAAGTTATAAAATGCGAAAGTGCAAAAGTGAGCATGTATAAAATGCGAAAGTTTGATGCGAACGATTTCACAGTCTATACATCGCCATTCTGAGTCAATCTTTCGCATTATCCGAAAAGCGCGAGTTCATCAACGCCGATCCACAAAGTGCAACTACCAAACCTTCTGGCTTCTGCTATTTTGTTATTGAACTAAGTATAGATGAATGCAAGCTTAATTACAAAGTGTAGGCATATGAAAATAAATGTGATGTAAAACATAAATTTGACACAAATAGGCCTACTTTATGTTGATATTATGTCAAGCCGAAATGGAATTGTAACTCTAAAATTAGTAGGCCTATATTGACCTTTTGACCCAGACCTATAACTGCTCGTGGAAAGACTACGTAATCGGTACACTGCACTATAACTGGCCCATGTCTGTGCATGTGTCACAGGCCTTCAGCACGTACACTTCAGCACGTGACTGTACCGATTCGGAACATTTACCGATATTAAACAGCAAAACTACTGAGTTACCCTGACTGCTTTTTGGCTGGGTGCCCAACGATCGAGAACTAGTATGCTCCCCACACAGTGGCGCCCCAATGCAGCGGCATTTTAGGACCGCCAAGTGTGCAGAATGTGCTGTGTCGGGTTGCACGCAGTTGCAGCCACTGCGACATCGTAAACCAGATGCTGCAGATTAGGCGCATCGGATATCGGTGACCGCCCTGTGTCTATTGACTTAACGGCGGCTTTTGACACCGCCAATCATAGGCTGCTAATGCTCCATCTTGAGCGACATTTCGGCATTCGCAGTATCACACTTCAGTGGTTGCGCTCATATCTACAAGGCAGATCATTCCGTGTCATTTACGGTCAATCATTCAGGGTCGAGTGTGATTCACAGTATCTGCTCTGTGCCACGAGTATCGTTTCTCGGTCCCCGTCTCTCATTTTGTACAAGGCGGACCTTGCCAGAATCGTTCAGAAGCACAATGTGAATGTTCACGTGTTTGCTGAGGATACACAGTTGTACTGATACACATTTGTGCTGTCACTGTCTGTCTCCATGACGAAATATCATCTGCGATAATGCGAATGCCGAAATGTTGCCAAATTTTTTTCCAACGGCAGCTGCGTGGCATGTTTCTGGCTGGCATCGGCGGTGGAATTCAATGCTGGAGGGGGTCTAGCTGATTGTCTTATTTATATCTAGAATTAATCAGACAGTAGAACTGACTGTAGTAGTATTTTAGCTGACTAAGTAGAGTGTAACGTCCCATTCAGCAGGTTGTTTTAGAGACGAGTCTTTCCATGCATTTGGTAGTATTATTGTAAAAGAAATGAATATCCTGGTGAATGTGTGAAGACGATTTGTTATTTTTTTTAGCTGAATGGCTACATCAGATGATATTCCGCATCGTAAAACTGCTCTGAAGCATTCAGGTGACAGCAATTCCAGTTCTAATCCAGCATCAGTTGATCGCGATGATGACGAGCTGAGCATTCCACGAGCTGCACTAAACAAGATGATAAAGGAAGTTGTGCCTAATGTTCGAGTTGCAACTGATGCTCGGGAGCTAATCCTAGCATGCTGCACAGAATTCATACACGTTCTTTCAGCGGAAGCGAATGACCTCTGTGAACGTCAGCAGAAGAAGACTATCAGTCCACAACATATATTTGCTGCTCTGGATAATCTGGGCTTCAGCTGCTACAAGGACGAGGCACAAACAGTTCTGCAAGAAGCCAAGGCTGTTGCTGCAAAGAAGCGACGCTGCAGCACAAAACTAGAGAATCTTGGAATTCCCGAAGAGGAACTGTTGCGTCAGCAGCAGGAGTTGTTTGCTAAGGCACGTCTAGAACAGGCTCAGTTGGAACAGCAACAACTGCAAAGGGTACAGCAGCAACTTCAGCAGCAGCAGCCACAACTGTTGCCTGTACCAGCATCGAACAATGATGATGATGACTATAACTGACAAGATAGTTTTGTAAAATACACTAAACTGTTTTTTCATTTATATTCATTTGTGTTGAAATGGTATGCCATGATTGATAAACGTACTGCAGATTTCATAGCTCTATAACACTCTGTTGGTGCATGATTTTCCAGTATAATGCATCAAATTAAGAATGTGAAGGCACAACTTTGCTGCATACGTCCAAATCAATCTCAAAACAGCCAGCACCATTTCTACCTCTGTTGTTCACTCCAAGCTTGCCTATTGCAACTCACTTTACTGTAATCTACCAGATTCTGTATTAAACCATCATCAGCTCATCCAAAATAATCTTGATCACGCTGTTGTCAATGCTCCTAAATCCCCTCATATCAACCCCTCTCAAATCTTTACACTGGCTTAAAACTAAAGAACTGATAGAGTATAGGATACTTTCTCTACTCATAAAGTCCTTACCACCACGTGGTACCACCAAACCTTCATATCTCAGATCTCTATGCAGGCCTTAAATTGTAAATTGTAAAAAAAGAAGTGGCAGTACGTACGCGCATCTTTTATTTGGCAGTATGAATTTTGACAGTAGATTATTTCGTCCAAACATCCACACGTGACACACGGGCAAACAGAATGGTGACAATACTTCCACTGTAGTCATCCTCACCTTTTTGTACAGATTTCACAGATGTTAGGACCATTTCCGGACTTAGTTAGCTCGTCATTTTTTAAATGTTTGATTCATGTGTTAGACTATGCTGACTCGTTAACTTTTCAGTTGCATGTTAAATCTTAGCATTTTCCTTTCCTTTGCACTAATAATATCCACATTTGATGCAATTCTGTCAGATCCACATTTGTGTAAACTTGGAAAAATTCAAAAGTGAAACGTTATAATGCTTTAGCTTTACTAACAAGAAAGACATCCAGTATGGAAGTAGGCATATGGAATCGGTTACGTGACAGCAATGATAAAGCGTATATTATATATTTTTGGCAATAGTACAGGAAATTTTGGAGTGATGTGTACAAGTCTATATTATTCCACAGCAACAAAAGTAAAAGTAAGCATTATCTGTGGTGATTTATTAAGAAACAAAGAATTAGAATGATATGTAAACAAAACTTAATAAATACTCAACAGACTAGAATCAAAATGTTAGACAAAATGCTAATAACAAACGGTAAAAACCTCTGATCAAGGGTACAACATGGAGCTAATAAATGGTGCCCAAACAAACTTACAACTAAAAATTACGTAAACTAACCTGATTTGAATCACTGTGGAAAACAGTAATGATAGTAGCCTACATCAATCTATCTTGAATGACATGAGAAAAGTAATGTATGCATATGAAGCAACACACAGCATGAAAAAAGCTATCTATAAGCAAGTATAAGCAAATATGCAAAAAAATCAACTGGCTGACAGTTTATGTGCCAGCTTGATATTAACAAAATAAGTGACAAATGGAGATTAATCACTCTGGACCACCTAAATATACTGATTCAGTTCAGACTAGAGTTTTGCACCGGAATGCTTTCATGGTCCCATTTCCACGTCTTTTCTCCCTGTCTCATCCCATTCCTGCAGCTGTAGCTCCTGTTCCATCCCATTCCCACGAGTGCCATTCCCGATCCCGTCCCGGAGTTTTTTTACGCACCAATACATGTTTCGCACACAAACAAAGTAGTTTCAGTGGAATTCATGAGTCCATGCATTAATAACAGCCCAGCAACAGTGACACTGTTCAGCTTACAGTGCATGTCCTCAAGTGTGAAAAATTTTTGCTGAACTACTCCTGCACCCGTTCCCGCTGTTAGAATGGTAATTAATGTAGTTCTTACAGTTTTTCCCACGCAAAACTCCTAGTTCAGACTGATTTTACACTGCATCAGTACAGGTACAGGTAAGTGCTCATATATCTGAATGCAACTGACAACATGACAGCACATCGCAGTAACAGCGATAATCATGCAACATTTGCACAAAGAAGATGCTGGCTATTGACGCAAATGACAAATTGAACACCGAACACAGCGAGAGATCATAGTGCAAGTTTCACATGCAGAATGAAACGCAAACATACAACATTAGAAGATCAAAATACTTACACTACTGTAAAAGCAGTGCCATACTTGGTACAAGTGTTGTGGATGGACCTGATCCCAGTATCTAGGTAGTTAGCACACATTGTGTTGCCATTACGTCAGGGCCACAGTTACGTTCTCAGATGTACAGCATCATCGCTATTAGATGGCTCCAAATTACACTGCTTGGTGACCAAGACATGCAAACAATTTACCCAGTATTGTTACATAAAGTAGAATGGTCGACCTACTGATCACTAGTCCAATGCCCGAACAGCACCATAGGTTCACTTTTAACAACACATTTTTCTGGACTCACGGGTAAAGCCAGTCCATGATAGGTCTTCCTGCAGAAACATCTATGGATCGCAGCAGCGAGACTAGTGCAGTGGAATTGCTGGACTCTATTCCACAGTTCACCAACACACGCCATTTGCAATACTAATCACAAGTACATATGGCCACAACTTTGCAGTACAACTGCAGAAAACAATGTCCATTGGTTTCTCCTTCAGACAAATGTGGATTATATCATCGATGTATGACAAAATGGTAAAGAAGCCCCGTACTCAATACATGTTGGGGACAGAGCCGATTCCAGTCTCCACCAGTCAAGCCATGACAACGGTCGAACAGTAAGCTATTATTTTCCAACTGGTCCACCGATATATTCCACATTTGTCTGAAGGAGAAACCAACAGACACTACCTTCCGAACCACATGTCCAAGCAGTGAAAGACACTGTGACTTTATGGTAGACGACAGAAAAGGTTGTTCAGTTATGCGGCAGACATCAGCATTTATGACAAATTCATGTCATTGAATACTGACGGTCCGCTGCAGGCACCAGTGGTCTAGAGCATCAATTCGCTGCATGTCCAGCACTCTGACCGACCAAACACCTAGGTCAGATAAGCATAATTGTAGCACTACAGAAGTGCAGGCATCTGTGCTGGATAGACACTGGCCACTGCACAATCATATTGCTTGATACAGGGATAAGAGTTGGACGTGCTCAATAAACCACACGGTGATAAATTAGTTGTGGTTTACAACCAATAACCCACGACTCGCATATCAGTCACATAATTAAGTTACAACAAAGTCATATAAACATATTACAATACAGACAGGTAGCCGCAACAACAAGAAATGGCATTATGTGAACGAGATCTTGTCAAATATCACAATGCAAATGGCTACACTGCATATACCGGTACTACAGAACGGCAAGATGTTAATGGTGTATGTCATCAGTACGTTACAATACGTCTTCTATCCACACAGTGACTGTACCATTATGAGCTGGAACCAGCTGATTTACGTCACTGATCTACAATATCAATGCAAGCCTGACATATATCACATGTCGGTTTTAACTTTGGCATTGTGTGCTAGGCTAAGCTGGCTTCTAGTCAGCTTTTAAGTGCACATTAAATCATTGCACATCATCATCATCATCAAAGAGGTAATCTTAAAATCTGTAATAACTTAAATATTCTGCAATATGTTCAGAAAGAAAGGAACCCCTTTTATTTTTATATGGTACACATACTGATTACATAAATCTTATAAAAATGTATATTAAATTTTCTTCATTAATGCTACATAACTAGTGAGATATTAGTAAAAGTGTAGTTGCAGTAACAGAATATATTTATTTACTGCTGATAAAGGCCATATGGGTGAAGAAACTAACACTGTTAACCCTGGTCTCAACGGCTCTTCAGAAATGAAAATTACAAAACAGATATAAATTACACATTTTGAAAATAAGTGTTCCGTCACCTGTATTACTATTGTTAGTTTGTTTCTGGTTCCATGATTACTTTTGCTACAGGTCAGACTGAATTGCCCAAAGGTCTATCTGGGAAGCCTATTACGACTGTTGGAATGTACTAAATACAGATATCCTTCAAAGCAACTAATTACGAGTATCCATGCACTAAATGGCATCATAAATATTTACCGTTATAACCACAGTAGGTCCAGAAAGTCAGACCCTAAGCATTTTGCAATAACAACTACAAACGTGAACTAAATTGAGTAAAATTTCACATACATAACATGGCACCTGTTTCAAACAGTAACGTATAGTTTCATAATAAAACCACTGTAAATTTACTAAATGTCAAATTTTAAGTAACACTACCCAAATGCTAGAATTTCTAACACAGTCGGTGTCAAGCTGGTGCAGCAGGTGATGTGGTTCACAGAAGCAAGAGACCAGTTTTTTTCTCTGAAATTCTGCATCAATATTTTAGCTCCTTAGGCTTTTTCAACTCTCGAGTAGTTCAATATACATTTTGTTTGTCAACACACAATGACATCAGTCACATGACATTAGCAAGTAATGTATGCAAATAAGTCCTGTGAGAAAAATGGCACGAGATTCCTACAAAATGTAACTTGGACAATGCAAATACACACTGCTTTGTCTATATAAAATATCACATTTGGTGCAGGTTTGTGGTTGTTACTGCAAAATGTTTAGGGATCTTACTTTTTCCAGACACAGTGTACATGTATAATTCACTGTTGTTTGGTGTTGGGAGAACCAAATAATTTGATGTCCCCAACTGCACCCAAGTTGTAAATATGATGACATTCCAAAAGTGCTTATATCTGGTCTCACTGTGATAGCATAAAATTGCACAATATACAAATCATAGCTAAAAAAGAACACTATAATGTAATCTTCCAGCATATCCATCGTTACCAACTCATGCTCTATCAAGGCATGTAAAACTGATACAGCAGTCTGTGCTAATCCAGTTTATATCACATTACCTCTTTCTTGACAATCCCATAACTGGACCTCTGAGTTTGGAAGTGATAACGACATCGACCCCTTCGGCCGAGGACACTCTGCACATCCTTCAACGTGAGTTCGTCAGCTCTAACATGTCACATATCAGTCAAGTTATTAATTTGGTGACTTCACTTAAGTCAGCAGCGCTTTTCTCACAGCACACATCGTATAAACTTTGACCACATTCTGACATTTCTACTGAAATTCCTGCTACATTTTATCGTCAAAGTGGCCGGCAGCTTAAGCCTATTCACATTAGCAGTATAATTATCGTGTATTACCTAATGTCCACTTCACAAACAGCATAAATACTAAATCTAATTAAATACAAACACGTGATTGAGATGTGCAAACCAAATCAAACTGAATACATATTATTTTTTTCCGAATCAGACAGCATTACCGTACTCAATACATTCCAGCTTGTTAGTTATTCCGTTCTGCCACCGAAAGACAACAGATTAGTCAGATGATAAGTCTGGCCTCGTCAGGAAATAAACTTGTGACATTTTACATATTCAAACGGCAGTCACTAAGACCAAAGCAAACATAAAGAATGCTCGATGCAAACCTTTTGCTTATGACGGCTATGCATGGCTGGTCGGACTGATTGCCACAGTAGTAGATCAACTTGGTAGACGTATAGTCACCAACAGTTGTATCCTTACCTGCAATGGCACATGGCAATCACGTAAAGGCAAATTTTGCAAACTTCACACATTAGATACATTAGCAGTGGCCAGTTCTCTAAACAATTATTTAAAAGTATCACCCACCTACTTTTTATGCCTCTGTCAAGATATTAGTTGCCACAGGCATTATGCAGTTGAGTTGTCTGCATGCATCGTCTGTCTGTGCATCTCTTAGTCTGTTTTTTCACCTTTACATCTACCAAGTCCACATGACAGTGATGACACTGAGGTCACTAGTTCAAAGCCAGCAATGCATACAGAGATCTTGTGAACTCCACGGCTACTGAACCACTGAAGGACTCTGAACCAAAACTTACTCAAATATTTCCTGTAGTCGGGCCATCAACCGATTAGGTTTTCAAGGACATCAGTTCAAAGGTGAAGGTCACAGAAAACAATTGCACAAAGATATCGGCCGAGGCATGACAATCGATGGTTTATCATCGACGTTTACATAGTTTAATGTTTCACTGTGCTCAGCTTCTGACTCAATCTCCAGTAGTCATAATTATATCACTAATATGATGCTTGTGCATTGCCCAAACATGCCTGTTCTCAACTAATTCATTGAAATAAAACCCTCTTCTTACTCGAAACACATTCTAGATTTAATATACTGCACAAAATGCAGTTCATTCCTAAGTATATTAATGAGCTAGTTACAATTATCATATGTATACATGTCAGTTCAATCACAGCTGCAAGTGTTACATCCTATACAAGTGAATCAAATTCTATGACACAACACAAATACTGGCAACACTGTTAGGCTACTAGCTGAACACATCATAAACATTCTACTCACTATGACTGGAATGATTGTCCAACTTCACACTGCTGTGGTTTGTATTGGGTGAAAACTGCCCACTCTACAAAACACCCAACTCTTGAAAGTAATACAAATAAAGCAAAATATAGTCTGAAAGCACAAGTGCCTAACTAGAAAGTACCACACCTGTTGCAATATCATTTTGCAGCATATGCAGAAATGTATATGTCAGTCAGAAATACTTTCCTACCGAAATCTGCCTACTAGCAAATGACAGTAACTGATAATGCCTAAAATTCCTTAACAGCACATGAACTAAAGCTGATGCATCAATTACACCAAACATCATCAATGTAAAACTGCAACTTCAGGCAGATGATCTGCAAGAGAATGAAACTGGAGATGAAAATACTGGTCTTATGTACTCGAATTGTCTGATTCAACTGATTTGCTCGCTTGGGTATCAATGCTCACCGCAATGCACTGCTGAATCAGTTCTCTCAACATCAAAATTATCACATCATTGCTCAAGCTCATCACCTTCAGAAGAATGCCTCCATCCCTAGTTCTTACATGACTGTCAAGAAGACACTAAGGACAACATAATTACCATCCATGTTAGGGATATCTATAACCAGGCAGTGCACAGAGGACACCACAAGATCTTTGTGGTGTCCTCTTTGGTAACTCGATACGAATGGATTAACTTCATGCATTATCATGTGGCTGTCTTCCTAGGTTACATTATATTAAC
>Ga0209562_1000656_pt1 | contig 12062 bp, 12 predicted proteins | sample WorMetvacBELIZE2_FD_187399 | JGI IMG/M metagenome (GOLD analysis project Ga0209562, IMG submission 187399) | Marine gutless worms symbiont microbial communities from Max Planck institute for Marine Microbiology, Germany - Olavius vacuus BELIZE.2... | ecosystem: Host-associated > Annelida >...
GTGTGACATGTTGCAATAAATTTCGTTAAGTAGCATATAATTTTAGCATCAGCAGCGTCGTGCATCGACGCACGAAGCCGAACATTGCCGCACGTGGGCATACGGAGACATACATCGTCGTACTTCCACGTGCGTGCTTGCAGAATGCGGCACCGTACGCAGCGTGAACGAGCTTTACGGCACCGTACATCGCCGTACACTGACGCACGTGGATGTACCGTGCTGTACGCAAGGCTGATGCAAGCAATGCTAGGTCCAAAACATGCCTCTAATTTGACGCATGTCATACCATGTGACAAATTCCAGCCATGTCATTGACCACTTATTGTGTATGTTGCGTTCCTTGCGTTACATGTATTGCATTGCGTGCTGCTGGAAATTGTGCTTAACGCTGGCAGTGCGTGTGTTAGAAGGCGCGGGCCGCGCGGCGGCGTCCTGTCGCCGACTGGCGGACCCGGCCTTTCAAAATACTGTAACTGACAACATACGTTCGGCGTTAAGCGTATATGGCGAAGCACTTGCGCATCGTATCGTATCGCAATATTTTGTGTGATATCGTATCATATCTATCGTTTTTCCTTATGGCTGTATCGTGCCATCACTACCATTGACATCTAGATAAAATTTTATGGAGATCATCCCAGGGGAACCTCTTGGTCGGAGCAGCTAAACACAAGAGGGGTAGCAGACTATAGTGAATTTGGACCTATCGAACGCTATATCTCGGACACGGGGTATTAAGATAGCGGGTAAGTTATTATTAATCACTATTACAGGAAGTCAATAGATTGCCAAGGTACCCTATGGCGTAGAAACACTGCCGAAAATTTCAATCGCCTGAGTGGGGTGCACGAACGTTACAGACAGACAGACGACAGACAGACAGATGATAGACGGACGATGACATATAGCGAACATCGCTAAAAACGAAAGTGCTTGAACGCTTCATGTGATGATTATATTTCGTGTGGTTTTATAATGTTTCGGCGAATAAGACGCACGTAATAAATTTGCTGTCAGGCCTACTTTGTGCTTTTATGACTATTTCGTGTGTTTTTAGAATGTTCTTTGTGAGTATCTTGTATGTATCTTTTTTCGTAAGGAAATGTCACTAACTGTTCCGTGTGATGTATGATAAGGCTATGCAACAATGACATATTTAACAGAATACAGATACATAACACTGATAGCTTTAGGACCAAATTGGCTAAGTCAGTTCGGGTCTCACTAAAACCTGACCGCAAGACCGCAAGCAGACCGCAACGATAATTACCCGTAATTACCGGTCCGGACGTAGTTAATTGCTCAATTAAGGTTGCGGTCTGCTGTTTGCGGTCTTGGCCTTACCAGACAGCAATAGTATTGCGTAATTAACGTTGTCCTCTCCTGGTTGCGGTCTGGACCTTACCTGAGTGCAGCGTCTTCACGAAATTTCCACATTTCATTACCAAGTTGGCAAGATCTGCAGACCTAACCTGTATCCATTATTCAGTAATTGGTTTAAACATTAAAAAAAGTTGGCAAAGATCGAAATGAATGTTGGAGTTAGCTTCACTCGACACTGTAAGCATGGAGCTACTGACACCAGTCACCACGTGAAGGCCTCCAACTTGACTGGCGGTCTATGTCTGGTGCATGCGCTGCTATGCGCTCCAGACTTGCACTCACGTTATAGTGCCCGCCACTGTCACAGGCACATCGCAAACAAAAGAATTGCAAACGTCTATTGTGTCTGCGGTCTGCTGAGGTCTGGACCGCAAGCCGCAACCGGTAATTACGGGTAATTATCGTTGCGGTCTGCTTGCGGTCTTGCGTTCAGGTTTTAGTGAGACCGTTCAGATGCCCGTTCCAGAACTGGCCTTTGTTTGTGTGCACACATTTCCAGGCTTATACATGTCCGTCTGTCTGCAAAACTGCACTGAAAATCAAGTAAGCACTGTCACCAATGACCCAGTATGTAACTCATTGTTAGCCGCTCCAGGCAGGACTTCAAGGCTGCGTCGCTGGGTGCTCCTAATTACTGTTACTGCTGCCTGGCATGCGTCGCCGTACTCGCAGTACTCGCCCGTGTAATTTTAGCATGACCGGAAGAAATGACTGTCGTCAGTTATGTCGATAAATTCAAATAGGTTCATCTAACCAAAGGACTTTTGAATAAATTGAGTGATCAGTCAAAAGCTAAATGTGAACATGTAGGCTGTTCAGCATAGTGACAACTTTATCATAAATAAGCAAAATATAACAATTCGTTGTTTCTGGTGACATTGAAAATTTTTTGTACTTTTTCTAAAATGTTTATATCATTCTGCAAGTATGGCCTTCATGACGCTATAACTTGTTGTCATCATATTTTAAACATGGCGGTGACGGTTTACAAGTGCCTGCATGGACTGGCGCCTCCGTACCTGGCTGTTGACTGTGTGCCTGTGACGTCTTTGCCAAGCCGATGACATCTCCGATCTGCTGAGTCCGGCTGCCTCGCTGTCACTGGGACAAGGACCACTCTGGGCAGTAGGAACTTTGCAGTCGCTGGAGCCAAAATATACAGTAGTCTGCCTACGACTCCTTTCTCAGTCACTGCGTACATTCGGAGATAACCTAAAACACTATTTGTTTGTTAATGAGCCATGAGCGCATCTGAGGTTGTTTTTTCAAGTTTGTGCTATACAAATTTTCTCATTATTATTATTATGTTGTATATCTGTAGAATTACCAAATGTTTGACTGTCTGTTGTACTGTATAGTTGTCAAAATGAATGAGGGTTCTGCGTGGGCACAACTTGTTTCAACCACCGACATTGAAACGGAACCAGTTCAGCTGGAAAAGGACAAGATTGCAGTTGGACGTAATCAAGGTTGTGTTGTTTTTTTCCTCGCAAATTTGAGATGTTTTTAAGCGTTGAATGCACATTTGTTTTACTGATGATGCAGCTCATTGTGACATTATGTTTCCCGTTTCCATGTATACCAGGACACATTTTGCCGATCGCGCTTTTCGCTGCACTGCTCCTACTGTCTGGAACTCTCTGAACAGTTGCACTGTAGATAGTGGCTCACTCGCCGTGTTTAAGTCCAGACTCAAGACATTCCTATTCTGCAGGACTTTTAATCCGGTTTAGTTTGCACGACTGTTCCTGTCTGCTAGCGCCACGGAAGTCTTTTGACATTCTGGCCCTTTCTAAATCGGATTATTATTATTATTATATTTTTATAAAGGGCAGGGTCATGACCAGATCGGTAAAATGATAACAAAAAATCGGAGGCCAACGTTTCGACAGTGTGATGTCGAGCCTTAGTTGTTTGGCGATGTTTTGTGTTAAACAGCCGGTGGCCGATGAGCCATTTACATTCGAGACAGAGCTGGACGATTTGCCGAAGGAGAAGTTGAAGCAGATGATATTTGAAGAGACCGAGCTGCTACGCGGAAAGCAACTGAGAGAATCGTCCGCTGCACGCAGCATTCCGTAACCACTGAGGTGATGGATTTGAACTGTATTGTGTTAGTGCAATACAGGGTGGGCCAGCTAAAGTGAGGCCAACTTCTTTTTGATGTTAACATTTGAATGCATAGGTAAAATTCAATGATTTTTGGCACATGTAAACTACATACAACAAGAAGTGGTATGATGCAAATTTTAAGCAAATTTTTGTCATAATAAACACTGAACACGCGAGTTCTTTTGCACCCGTAACGCCTTTATGACAGTTCTGTCCTCTCGCATTATTTTACCCATCACAATGCACAAATGCGCTGTTATTCAACAGTGCTACTTTTATAAAAAGACAGGTAGTTATTAAAAATATTATTATAAACTCAAATTCTAACAAATACCAGCAAAACTAAGCGGACGATTTTACCATAGAATTTTATTAACTTTCTGAAAACGTAAAATTATACGCCTATGTGAGTACGCACGGGTAAGTAAATTTTTGAGAAATGTAACAAGGGCGAAAATGCCAAACCTTAATTGGTGTCGCCATCTGGCGAACAATATTAAATATTAAACTTTTATGCTTCCCAAGGTGTGTGCCTGAATTACTGTCACATTTACCCAAATTTATTGAATTGTACCTGTGCATTCAAATGTTGCCATCAAAAATGTAAGTTGGCCTCACTTTAGCTGGCCCACCCTGTATGTTGCACGGCATTTTATTTTCCGTGTGCTCTCGTCGTCACGTCTTTCAGCGAGGTAACTTTATGAGCCAGTTGCCTAATAATAAGAAAATTTGTAACGCGCACATAGTCATGAATCATGAATCGGAGGTGCGGGCGGTCGCCAGGTGGCCGGACAGAGTATGTTAATTGTTAATGAGCTGGGCTATGAGGTGGGACTTGAGGTGGCGCTTGAAGCTATATAGAGAGGAACAGTTTTTAATGGACATGAGACACAATAAATTTATGGGCATTTCGCCACATACTTGAATATGAATTCGCTGATCTCTTTGGTGCATTCTGAAATATATCTGACACTGTAAACATTGCACCGTTCAAAAATACCATTCTGATTAATCTGATCAACCTGCTCTGCATTCTTTTATTTTGACCTTTTTATTTTGATTAGTAGGAGTGGTATTTGCAAACGGTACAGTGTTGTCACTGTCAGATAAATATGATTTGGCAATTGTACTTTTGGGTTAGGTTTTTGTGTGTTGCATTCTGAGACCATCCTGCTAATGTAATGTAATGTAATGTAAATGTCGATTTATAGAGCGCGATTACGTAACACCTCTAATGCGCTATCGCCTTGAGTGTCCAGCGAACAGATACGTCTTCAAGTCCCACCTAAATTATTCGGAGTTGACAGCTGGATCCCTCAAACCATCGGGCAGTGAATTCCAGACTGTTGGTCCGGCTACAGAAAAAGCACGTGTCCCAGGGTGCCGCGTCGAACTCGTGGAACTAACAGTTGATAACGTTGCTAACAGTGGGTGACTTCACTGTTTGGATCAATCTTTCGCTGAGACCATCACTGAGTCCAAAATATGGACTGAGATCAAAGATCAGCGAAAAGTGAAGTCTTCTGTTTGGACTGAGCAGTCGCGGAGTCCGAAGTTTGGTCTCAGCGATCGCTCAGCTGAAACCAAACTTTGGACTTGGCGATCGTCGAGACCAAAGTTAATCCAAGCTTTGCGCATTTCGTCCTATTGGTTTTACATGGAAGAGACATGTTAAATCCTTTATAGATTAAGTTTCACTGAGCTGTAACACGTTTCACTTTTTGGAATTCTTGGCTCAGATTTAAGCTTTGGACCGAGTCTTTTGGATGTGCCAACGGCTAATCCAAATATGTCCGCTCAGCTAATCCACGGTCTGGTCTGAGACCAAACTGTATCACTTAGATTAATCTTTGATCTCAGAGTTTTGGTCTCAGCGAAAGTCTAATCCAAAAAGTGAAGTCTCCTATTGTCTTACTGTCGCTTTTACTCTTACTTTTACTCTCATTCAACAATTGATAAAGATGGTGAACCTATGCAATAAAAAACTGTAACTTTTTAATCAGACTATTGTATGACAATTAACTATCACTACCGGACTATAGTTGTGATCTCTAGTACTTGTTGTTGTTGTTATTCATATTATGTTTTTTATCCATCATAACAGACTACATTACATACATCCTCACCCTATTTGTTATACATACAGCGGTTTGTCTGTTTGTTTTTTAAAATAAAATTGACTTGAATTGAATTGAACTGTCGTTGCAGTGAGTGACGTAACGAGAAAGCATCATCTACCAGTCCGTTTCTCTACAAGCTTCAGTACCATGTCCTATCAGCAACTTTATCTCTTTCTTGTACAAAGTCTGCCGATTTCATCTATTAATTGTTATTAATTAATTGTTAAAAATTTAATGGACTATTTTTTGCATGTTCGGTTCATTTATTGAATAAATTTTTTACCTACTTAATGCCAAAGAAAATGAGGTTGTGATCATTTGCCTTTGTCTGTGGCTGAGGTTAAGACACTGCCTTGTTGCTTATTGTCTGTGTTTCGAACTTGGTAATTTTCAAGATTGAAGTTTTTAAATTCATATTTTTATTATTGTTGAACTTTAAAAAATTGTACACATTTGAATTTGAACTACATTTTGCAAGCATGATGAATGATTGCAATTTTTTTATAGATTGAAAGTAGTAACTACTGACTATTTTTCACTTGTATTTACATTTTTTCAACAGATAGCAGATTAACGAGAATTAATCGATTAGTCAGAAAGATAAATATTGTAGATTAGTTGATTAATCACTGACCTGTTGTATGTGTATATAATGTTTATCATGTGTGCTGTTTGTATCTGATAACTGCATATATGGTGGCATCTAGTTGTTGGGTCTTAAGACTTGGGTTATTCAGGGACATGTAAATGAGTTGTTTTTAATTTTCAGTATATTCGTCATGGGGTACTACTTAACGGAGGAAATAGCAATCAGTTTTGCTATGTGTGGTATTAGCCAGTTGCGTAATAAATTTCCTGGGCATTTTGCCACACCCCTAGAATATGTAATTTAATTAATGCGCTGATCTCTTGGGTGCGTTCGTTAACTGAATCATTTATCTGACACCGACAACATTGTACCGTCTGAAAATACCACTCTGATTAATCAAAATTATAAGGTCAAAATAAAAGAATGCGGAACAGGTTGATCAGATTAATCGGTGTGGCAAAATGCCCGTGAAATTTATTAGGTTAATGGCTCATTAAGGTTGGGGTCATATTATCGTGGCTATAAATAAGTAAGTAAGTAAGTAAATGTCGATTGTAGAGTGTGATTACGGGGTGTTAGTGTTAGCATAGTTGATAAATGGCAAACTGCTGTTCGGCAGATCTCAAGTTGTCGGTACTAGTGCAGTCGATTGCCTGCAAAGTTCCGTCTGCAAAATGACATATCATGTATTGAATGGGTTGTTAAACTCTGCATGTTCACTCACTGCAGAGCCTAGGCCACTGTCTTGCCTAGACAAGCTTTTAGACTGGGTGCCAGTCTTACTTTCATGAGATCCTGGACTCCACCTATCCAAGTACCAGTTTCAGAACCTTGCGGCAAGGAAACGGACGCTTGGTCGAGAGCTAAGACTAAGTTCAAAGACGAGTTGGGCCGCGTTTCTATGTTGACCATAGCTGATGCGCTTCTTTCGAGGTCAGAGCAGTTCCGTCTAAATCTTGACATATGGTATCTATGCAGCTTTTCTTGGTCTTCCTGCTTCCGCTTTGCCCAGTAACGGCCACTATGCAGCTTTGAGCGCTGTTTCCTGTCTCCTTCTTTCTTTGACTGTTTATGTCCTGAACTGTATGATCGTTAATTATATAGGGTGACACGATAGGTCGTGAACGATTTTAAATAGCAAATTAACTATGTTAGAGCTATTAAATATTTATTAAGCTGCTATCAGCGTTCAGGGAAATTTAATGCAATCGTGTGCAAAATATCACAACCGTCTGTTACTTACTTGATTTATACGAGCCAACATAGTGTCGTCACCCCCAGTGGTCAGTGGACAGCGACCTCGCTTGACGTTAACGTTTTGCGTTACGTCGTTGTGTTATTTTTCGGTGGTGTTATATAAATGAGTACTGTAAATGCTGTTTAACAGCTACAGCTATGAAATTTTATACGAACAATTTCATTCAATATATCAACAAGGAGATATAAAATTATTGCTGGTTACTGTTAATAACAGGCTTGAATTTGAAATCGAAATCGTTCACGACCTATCGTGTCACCCTATATTATCATATGCCAAACAGCACTGTGATTGTGAGCAGTCTTAATGTTTCAGCTGTTAAACTGTTTCATAATCAAATGTTTTTATGGGCTACATATCCATATCAACTTCGATTTGACAAAACGGACAAGATGTGCCGTGTTGCATATCCAAGAAGTTGTAATGCTTTTATTGAATAATTGTCATGTCTGTGTTTTACGACGGTATTTGGCTGGTACTTTACTCATATCATTTCGACTGCTGTTGGTTACATTGCAATAAATGTCTTATCTTACTATGGCAGGTAATCTTTGTTCGATATGTGCTAAATAAGTATATAGTAATTTACTCGTAACATTGTCTGTGTGTGTGTGTGTATTACGCGGTCCTCTGTATGCAAATGTGAGTAGTAATTAAGTCGCTTACAACAATTAATATTCGTCAACATATTAACCTTTAAATGTGAGTGGTATTCGTATAATAATGTTTTGTTGTGAAATAGTAACGTTGTAACTGTATTTATGAGCCAGAGGCAGCTTCTGCCTGTACAGTTTTTCGGCACTAAAATGAAATTTTCAAGATACAGTAACCCATCCTGGGATCACAGAAAAAGACCATCTTGGCTTTTCATTATGCATTGGCACCCTGGGATCCTGCTTGGCAGCTTGCAGTATCTCCAAGACCAGCTAATTGCCACAGCTGTCTTGTTCACAAAAGAATCAAACTTTTTTCTACCTCTGACCTTGTTTTCGGTTGTTAGTGTTTGTGCTGTCAGACATTTTGCCAACCGGTTTGGTTGATAGCGTAGCGGTAGTGTCATTGTATAAGTGATCGTCAGAATTTTTCAACAATTTTTCAATGACGTGTAATTGTGATTGTGGTTCGTACTGTTTATATTGCGATGATTACTACACAGTGAACCATAAAAAAACGTGACATTTTATCTTTGACTATAACTTTGGCTAATCGTAACCGATTTTTACAGTTTTTATATCATTTTAATCGTGAAGAAATTCTACATGCGACTATAATAAAATTTATCACATCACCCGATTTATGTGCGCACCTTACCTGGAAAAATCAAAACCTACATTTTTGCCGTGGTTCCTAAAACGTTGCAGTGTACATGTGACTGCAAGTCCATCAAATCTTAGCCGATTTCAATAATTTTTGCACTGCCGAAACAGGAAAAAAGTGCACAAAACAGGGCATGCATTTACTTGTTTATTACTTAAAGAAAGTGTTGTTAATGACATAATAAATGTGTCATTGTTTGCTGGACCAGTCTGTTGTGAACCACGCCATCGACGAGTGGAGGCGTCATCTGTCGGTCTGTGTCGACGCTGAAGGCGAACATATTGAACATTATTTATGATTGCTACTCTCAAAATAACAATGTCGAAATGGCAGCTCTGTAAATTTGATAACTGGAGATAACTTTCTGTTCTGTTTTGCTGTGAACCTAAATGAACAAAGAATAATAGCGTTTTTAACTGAAAAGTGTTGTTTTTATAAATTTACAAAGTAAGGTGAGCACACAATTAACGTCATGTGGTAAATTTTACTACAGTCACATGTAGAATTTCTTCACGATTAAAACAATATAAAAATTATAAAAATCGGTCAAGACTAACCAAAGTTATAGTCAAAAATAAAATGTCACATTTTTTATGGTTCAACGTGTATATTGTATTCGTCTCTAACTGTGCATCGTTGCTGGTTGTGAACTGACTGCGTTGTTGTTCTAAGCGTCTTTGTTGAGTAGGCAACTTGTCTATGATAATGTTGTAGATTACCAACGACTTCCATCAGCACTGTTGACTGCCAACTGGTTACTACTGAACTGTGTTGTAGAGTCCAGTTTACTTGATGTTTTTTGCTAGATTTTATTGTGTTATGACGCTGTTCGTGTGGCATCAGGTGGGCATACAGGCTTTAAAGCAAAATGAACTGTTTTAACAGCAGCCTGAAGGTTGATATCTTGCAAACCAGTTGTGGGAATTTAACCAGATTTTGGTGCAGTTGTGAATATAGATGACATGATTAGATTGTGGGGTCAAAGGTCAGGGTCCCTGCAACACCACAGGCGCGTTGCACAAACAATGATCCATGTCTATCGATCCCACTGACTCTGAGCAGCGCTCCAAATAATATGCAACGTTGTGCTCCAGCAAGAGCGCTCCATTCAGAACATACGGGCATATTTGCACAGCTGCGGGCTGTAAACACAACGGTCGCATAAAAATTGTGTCAGAAATACAGCAGTCGAGCATAAATTTTTGGTAAAGTGTAGATTTATCTATAAAACTTTACATTATCACCCACCTCATAAGCCACGCCCACTAGTAATTTATCTTGGTCACGTGACTGGCTCAGGTGGTGCGACGTTTCAGACCAATCCAAAAAAATCGAGCACTCCTGCGGTCCGAAGTGTTGCATTAAGGATCGCTCCATAAAGAATGGATCGATCCAAGGAGCAACTACTATTGCAACGCGCCTCATATGTGGTCATTTGGGAGGCATTTTCTCACCTATCTGCAGAATGCGAGGAAATATTTTCATGAAATGTGTCGCAATTGGTTTTTGGCAGGTTGACAGAACACTGATGACATTTTCAAGGTCGTGGGTTCAAAGGTCAAGGTCACAGACAATATGTTCCAAAAATGTACTTTTCCGTTGGATGTATGCCAGTCGATGGATTGCTGTCGAAGCCCTCTGGTTTTTTGTGATCGATTGGCTCAGCGATGCCTAGGCCAAGTTATGCATACTTGTTCAGTTGGATATTTATTATGATGCTAATTATTGTCTGTAGTTTTTGCAAACACTGTTTTTGTAAATTGTGTTTTGACTGACCCACCGAGTTGACTGCAGTGAGTTGCTGTTGTTGTATGTAGCACATTTTTATTTTACATGCAGCGGTTCATGCAAATAATTGCCGTCAAGTTTACAGGCTCAACTGTCTCACTAATGTCATTGATGACTTGAAGAATGTCGGGTCTTGTTTGCATTCCCACCGATCTGTGGTGATGTTACTGTTTTTTTTATAAAATCAGAAACGGCGTTCACTTTGATATATATATATGTTGTTGCATTATGTGTTCAACAGTGTGATGTTGTTTACTGTTCATTGTTATAAGATTTTGCGGGACATTTAAGCCTGGTAGCATGCACAGATATGTACTATTTACTAGATACTGTACTGCCTATTCGAGTCGTATGTAAAAATGTCGCCACCGTTTAACTTACCACCAATGGCGGCAAGTTCTGTAATTTCTGTTAAACTGTGTTGATGGACGGTCTGTGGTTGTAAGTACATAGCAAATAAGTTGTATCGTAGTAAAACAAACTGATTCTAATTGGAGGAACGCTCAGTATGTTTAATATTATCAAAACTCCTGGGAACTATTTTACACGTGAATTACTACACGACAGTAATGTGGCATTTCACTGCAAAAAGTCATTGGCGGCCATATTGGGAGGTAAGTTATCGGAGGAAGTATTTTGCCGGCCCAGTACTGCCCCTGTGGTTGCATGTACCTCAGCACTCAAAAGTTCGGTAAAAGTCGAGTCCATATTGTCCAGTGGTACTCGTTCGCATTGCCAACAGTTCCAAAGAGTTTCAATCATATCTAACAACATGATTATTTGGCAGTTTATATTCATTAAAAAACACTTATTATTGGACGTGCATTTTATGCTTGTTTTGTTGCAATCAATGCATTGAGTAAACTGCCGGACAATAAGTGTAGTTTTGTTATCAGAGCTACTTCAAGCTTCATGTTAGCATATGAATGATGTTTATGCAATCGGCCATTGAAAGTATTGCACGGGTGCAGCCAAGGGACGTGGGACATAGGCCCCCAAGTCCCTAGGAAAATTGTGTTCGTTTTCTGACTGTAAATAATGGGCTAATTTCTGATGTGTGCAAAGACGTGTTAGTTCTAGTAGGTTAAAAAGAGTTCTTTTTCTCTCCTCATCTCTTGCTGATCTGCTGAATACCCGGTTTAAGGCATTTCTCTTCTGTTTATAGCTCTCCGTCCTTCATGACCTGCTGCTGCTGTTTTCACTCTGGGGTACTTTTTCTTGTGTGTTTGACCATCTCTTGGTAGAATTTCTGGCTTAAACCCACGTGTACTGTTCTTTTTTTACTGTTTACAATGAAACGCCCGTGTCTCGGCTGAATCGTGTACTGAGCACACACAAAGCTGTCATGGGCTTGTTAACTGTGGCATACTTAGCTGTATCGCTGCTGAGCTTTTTATGCATGTTATTATCTGTCCCATAGCTGTAGCATATAGCATGGGACAGATTATAAAATCGGTTTGCGTCTGTCAGTGTGTCAGTCTGTCAGTCTGTC
>Ga0209562_1000657_pt1 | contig 12060 bp, 7 predicted proteins | sample WorMetvacBELIZE2_FD_187399 | JGI IMG/M metagenome (GOLD analysis project Ga0209562, IMG submission 187399) | Marine gutless worms symbiont microbial communities from Max Planck institute for Marine Microbiology, Germany - Olavius vacuus BELIZE.2... | ecosystem: Host-associated > Annelida >...
AACGATACTACACTGGATCAAAGGAATAGCACCTAACGATACATAATCTCCACCGTAACCCGCTGCGCCGCCGCGCTGGACGGCCGCCGCCACCCCGCCGCCTCTACGGCTTCAGATAATTACTTGAAGCTGCGAGATGCGTGACGTGACCGACCAGACAGCCGGGTGGGGTAGCAGGCAGATGGTCGGCAGCGGCGTGTCCGTTTAATCTCCCACACGGCCGCCAGACACGGCCGCACTGGCCGCCACACACGTCGCTTGAACACCGCCACCTAAGTAAATACTGACTCGCAAACTGACGACCCAAAACCATCACTTACGGCCGCAAAAGATTCGCGGATTCGGACTCGGACGGACTCTGAAGAATCCGCGGATTCGGTTGCGGATTCGGAATCCGTAACAACACTACTTATGACGTTCCTGCTTGTCAGCAATGCCAAGCATGTTAAGAAAAATGTGTGGGATTACAAACCGCCAGTATGAGAGCATGAATCTCATTCGATTGGTCTGCGTAAGAAGGCTTGCACCTTGACACTGATTATATATATTACAACTGGGCCTTTTTCTGTAAACCTGATGTCAGCAACTAAAAGGTTGAACTTGAATTTGTGTGATTTGGTTAACGGATAAGAATTTACAGTAAACATCTGACTACAGCAGCATTTTGTTCGCTTTTTTTGTAGGCAAAAGTTATGACGGCATTGTACTCCAAGCAAGCTGAAGTGGTACGTTTTTATTGTGTTGGTAGTAGCTGCATAGCAAATGGTGATATCTGAAGTGCAGCTGATGATTTGCACTTGTCAAGTGATAAAGTATTGGACTTGCAGCTAAGAGGTTGCATACTACTTCCATTGCAAGCAACCTTGAGCAAGTTGCTAACTTTCTGTAAGCCTGGACCAACATAGGGAATAGAAATAAGTAGTAACTTGCCTAGTGTAGGCTGAAGATGTAAAACCTAGTGCAGCTGAGCAGCATAGTCGTGTGTGTTTAATTCTGCATGTCTGTACTGCAGATCCACTGTCCAGTTTATGTGGACACTATGCTATAAAATGTGTTACAGTACCACAAGAGAATGCCAGTCAGCTGCCTCTGCCATCTCCAAGATTAAAAGTGCTGCGTGTTATACATGCCATCTCATGTAAAGCAGCAGTATAGCAAGATGTGTATCTTGTACGAAATATCACCGTACCTTGTGACATTTGAATATTTTGAAGATGACAGCGTGCTTAGTAGGTGTATGCAATAATAATGTGCTGATGCCATGGTGGCATGTCACTGATCTGCCTAATTTATTTGTCGTAAGTACATCCAGATGTCTTCTGGTGATTGCCGTGCTGCATGCCAGACCCATAATGCACACTGCACAGGTTGTTCTTCTAACAGAATTGCACTGGCATAATGCCTTGTGATAGACTATCAGATTCATGAAACGTAAAGTGGCCAGTTGAGCAGGTTTTATGCTATATGCACTATTGTGCACTGTTAGGATCGTTTGCTACAACAGAAAGTGTGCGATAATTACTATTTTTGTTGGCCATAAATTTTAATTACTAGTATCTGTGGTATAATATGACTGAGTGCAGTTAGGCAGAGAGGCATAGCGCATTAGAGGTGTTACGTAATCGCGCTCTATAAATCGACATTTACATTTACATTAGTTTCTGTCTTATGTAACTTAGTATATGTATACACATGATCAGTGTGATTGTCAAGATTTTCTATGTTATATTCAGGACTTCAAAGAAGTGGACAAGATACGCAACATTGGTATTTCCGCACACATTGATTCTGGTAAAACCACTCTTACTGAACGAATATTGTTCTACAGTGGCAGAGTGGCCGAAATGCATGAGGTAGTGCATTTTCACGAATTTGTGCAATGTATTACCATACAGTGTTATTAATGCACTTCACTTTACATTTCATAAACCAAGTGCTTTACAGAATTTGTTATTTGTACCAACACAGATGATGGTTAGAGGTGTAACCAAGGTCTGACACTGTAACTGGTAATTTGCGATAAAGCATCTGATTGCATTTACATGATGGAATATGTTTTGATGCCGGTATATAAGATTTGTTAACCATTGAACTGGCTTGTGTGTTCTATTCCTAAAATAAAACTGGTAAATGAATTAGTTTATCTGGCATGAAAAACTTTGAATGAGAAGTTGTTTATTTAGATATTATCAGTTCATAAAGGCATTTATTCTTTCAGCTTGTTTCAGGTTTCTGATTGCTGTGCTAGTGATGCACATTTTGGTATTAGTAATTCTGGCACTGCTCTCCATGCCACTACAGTTCAGATTCTCTCCATTAGTCCAGTATGCATTACTTATTTTTTGATTATGTAGTGAACAAGGAGCCCTGTACATTTTGTCAAAGTTAATAACTATACTAAAGTCATTGTAATTAGTATTAAAGTGGCCATGATTTTATACATTAAGTTGCTGTAATTAGTATCAAAGTGATGGAGTTGGAACTGATATTTTGAAAGGTGAAAGGTAAGGACGGTGTTGGAGCGACGATGGATTTCATGGAGCTGGAGAGACAGAGAGGCATCACTATACAGTCAGCAGCTACGTACACAGAGTGGAACGACATCAACGTCAACATTATTGACACACCAGGTACAGTCAGTACCACAGGGGCAGTACTGGGCCGGCAGAATACTTCCCCGAACAACTTACCTCCCAATATGGCCGCTAGTGACTTACGATAGTGAAATGCCACATTACTGTCATGTAGTAATTCGCGTGTAAAATAGTTCTGATGAGTTTTGATAATATTAAACATATTGAACTTTTCCCAATTAGAATTAGTTTGTTTTAGTACGACACGCCTTAGTACTGTACTTACAACCACAGACCGTCCATAAACACAGGTTAACAGAGATTACAGAACTTGCCGCCATTTTTGGAGGTATGTTAACAGTGGCGACATGATGAATATATGACTCGAATAGGCGGTACGGTATCTAGTAAATAGTACATATCTGTGGTCAGTACTGCATCTGTGAGCTCTTTGTCCTGACAACAATACGCACTACTGCACAGCCACAGTATATTGAACGTGCTTGTTGTTAGCTCTGGCCCTGTCCCCCTATGACCGTAGTTTAGCATACTTAGACAGTGTTGTCTGTTGTTGGCTGATGTTGATTTGTTGCTCCAGTCCAGTTTCGTTTGAGGTCTTCTTATGCATTCCGTTGTTGTGCTGTTTAATTTTGGTTTATGTCAGTTGAGCATAACGTTAGTCCTCTCGCAAGAAGTGTAGTTTTATGGGCCCGGCCTTGAGATATTTTGTAGAAAAGGAGTGAGACATTTCTGATCTACAGAACTTCTACAATCTGTATGTATCAGTTAGTTCAAGCACTTTCAGCGAAGGCAACATGGTCAAGCACACAGCACGGGGGCAGTGCCTGTATGATATATTTGTAGGTGGGTGACAACCTATGGCAACTTCTGTATGAGTGATTGACGTCGCAGAGCGGCATACACATTGTGCAACAACAAGTTCGGACTTTTTATTTTGTGAGAATATCTGGCCGATGTGCTGATGTAAATAGTTTCGTGCATGTGAATATAGTATACTAAATGCTCCTGCCTCCGCTACCTATGTAATATGTATAGAAAGATTCACACCATATAGCATGACAGAGAACTATAGCACGGCATTTCCTGAACTGAACAGTAAGCACAAAAGCTTCCATGTACACTACAGCATCTGCAGTCTTTCAATTGCGAGTGGTGGATTGAACAATCAGTGCCTCCGAAATCCGGTGTTTTTTGTATTAGTTTAGATGTTCAGCTGCACATTGCCACAGTTCCAATTCTGTGATGACTTCAATCTCTCGGTTACTGAATGTAATCAATTGCAGGGCATGTTGACTTCACTGTTGAGGTGGAGCGTGCACTGCGTGTTCTCGACGGAGCAGTCCTTGTCCTGTGCGGTGTCGGTGGAGTACAGAGTCAGACATTTACCGTCAACCGGCAGATGTCGCGTTATAAAGTGCCGTGTTTGGCGTTCATCAATAAGCTTGACAGGATTGGTGCCAATCCCGAACGTGTCTTACAGCAAATGAGGTTTGCTGGCCGTGATCGTGCGTTAAGTACAGTCTCACGTTCTTCTCTATTTAGTAGATGATTCAGAACTATTGTCGTGTATTGAAGAACATTTCTGTGTACATAAATTGCCAGTTATGATAGTGCATATCAGTCTTCGTATTAGTTCTATGAGGATGCGTCAGTTTTGAACAGATGGGAAAGTAAAATTGAGGGAACTGAGTAAAATGGCTTTTAAAAGAGTGTGTGTATTTGTGCATGTACGTGTGTGTTAATCTTCATATTTACCACCCACTTCCAGTAGACAGCATCTGAGCTGTGGTGATTGTATGGAGAATAATGGGAAATATTATCAGAACTGTTGTCTGTTGTATTGTGTGCCACATGATGATGATGATGATGATGTGCAATGATTTAATGTGCACTTAAAAGCTGAGTGGAAGCCAGTTTAGCCTAGCACACAGTAATTGGCCACAGTTGGTGTACAGTAATGTGCACACTCATATAAGCAGTTCTTACATTGAAAAGTAGATGCTCTTTATTAGGTTTTTCTTGTGTATGTTTTGCCTGTATAACAAGGAGGCCTAGTTATGTTGTTTTATGGTTAGTTTTCTGGGTGTATTTTTTGGTCGTTGTAAGTTTTATTTCGATTACCAGCAAGTCAGTTGCCAGTAAAGACTCGTCTTCAAAATGTGTTGAGTGGGATGAAATGAAAGTGCATCGATTTTAATTCCGTTCAAAAACTGACTAAGAGCTGGCTTAGTCTAACACAGCATGCAAACATATTCAGCTGTTGAGCAGAATAAAAACGTTAAATGGACCGAGAGTTGTAGAATCAGTCCGGTAGGTGAGGAAAAGGTCTGTAGTGGAAACGGTTTGTTTACTTCTGTCCACTTATTCGCTGTTTATAGTTAATGAGTGTAAGGCTTAGCATATGTGTGGTTTGCAGGTCAAAACTTAATCACAATGCAGCATTCATTCAGCTTCCTATCGGCCTCGAGAGTCAGCACAACGGTATCATAGACCTGATACGACGCAAGGCATTTTACTTTGAAGAGCCGCAGGGGTAAGCATTTTGTTGTGTCATAAACTATTAACAGCTGTCGGTTTTTCGTAACAAAACCGGGCTTATGGGTTTCAAATGTTGTGAACAATGGTGTAATTATATTATTGGCATAGATTGAGAATATGGTGAATTTCGAATAAAAATTTGTTTAATTTCACACATTTTATGACTTCTTTGTAAATCCGTAAACAAAAGACATTTTTAGTAGTTTTGGCTCGTCAATTGTTGCTAAGTTTATTCTGCCTAAAACATAACTGCTGTACTTTATAATATGACAGAAGTGCATTTAACTGTATGACTGGTGTTTTATTTCGTGAACAGTACTGTAGTAATGATAGACAGCATGAAATATTTAAGACAAACAGTAGAAATTAAGATTACTTACTCAAAAATACACTCCAGTTGGATGTTTAAAATTTGCAGATTTTAAATGTATTCTCAGTCTGGATGTTGTGTTGTGGCTGACAGGCTCTGTGTGGTGGAGGATGCTGTTCCTGGTAAACAGCTAAACGAAGTAGAAGAAAGACGACAAGAACTGATTGGTGGGTTGTCTCGAATTCTTGTAGTGTAAATGTTGATGTATCAGGCACCGTAAAAACTACAGTTACTGTGATTCATCTTACTTTTTAGGATACAGTGACCGAACAAAGCATTAGTTAATACTTACTGCTGTTTTATTGTCGACTGTTACTACCCAATGCTGTGGCTCAAAAGTCGCATCAGATTAATTAAAATACTTACCATTTACACTCATGTACATTGGTTTACGGCGTAAAGCATACAATGTCAGTCACAAGATTTTTATGTCACTGAACTTTAAAACATTAATGGAGAATGTAACAGTATCAGATGTCACAACAACTGTTCAGAGTAGTGTCCATGTGCACGGACATGTGAGTTCGGGTTTTAGAAACACACTGGACACACAGCTGTTAGCAGTCATTTTCTGTGGTATAGTATATAATGCACAGAATAGTAGCTGAAGAGTAAAAGAATGAAGTGGACAAGGCTATGTGGCTGTAAGTATGTAAGAAAAAAATTCATACATGCCGCGTGAAAACAAAAAAGTCACTGCTTGCTGCATCTTCAGTCGCACAAGTGTGCCTTCAACATACGTCTAAAATGTGTACAGTGTATAATTATCAATGAAATGGAAAGAAGCTACCAACCAGTTCTACAGCCGTGGACTAACAACACAACTGAGACTGACTTATCACCCGCCACGTTTTGATCCATGGTGTGATTCGTCGGATGACCGTTGGACTGTAGTCAGCTGTAGTGTGGTTCTAGAAAGTCGACTCATCTGTCATGACTTGACATCACTTTGATCAGCTGTTGTTGCATAGCATTATTTTTGAAGCATCAGGTCAGTTGCAGTGACATTGTTGTTGTGGTCGTTATACTGTTGACAAGGTTCGTCTGTGCTGTGTGTAGAGTGTGTTTCAAATGTGGATGAAACGCTCGGTGAAATGTTCCTTGAAGAAAAGACACCAACTGATGATGATATAAAGGTCAGTTGTGACGAGAGCTTTGTGTGAAATGATGCATCAGCGCTGTGTCTGAGCTGTAGTTAGTTAATGATATAATTACAGTGTTCAGATGTAAACCCACGTTTGTACTCCTTGAGTCTTTCACAGATGTTTATGGATGGTCAAGGAGATATGTCCCAACAGTTTTTAAAACATATTTTTGAACATTTTGCATTGTTTATTACATAAAATGCTTTCTTCACTCAGTATTATTGATGTGACATGTCTGCATACCAACCAATCAACCTCTCATTCATTGGTAATTTGACATCATGAAGAATGTTCATTATGTAAAAAGCTACAGATTTAATATAATGTAAGAATCGGCGAGGTTCCACTTGAGGTATGTAACCTGATCAGGACAAAGCTGAGACAAAAGTCTGGTCATCAGATGCAATTAGAATTAATAGTATTTGCAGGCTGTTGTTTTCAGTGGCATCATAGCTGTGATATTTACCACAAACACGTACGTTTTATATTTGGGTCAGACAAGTAAACTCATTGTTGTGCATGCATACTGAGCATTTACTTCATCTTGTTATTGACATATCCAACTGTAGATATAAACCTATAAATCTGTATGTAGATAGAAGCCTTGTTAGTTTGCTATTACTCACTTGCTGTCACATGTTTGCATGCAGTATGGGTGGAAAGTATTAAATAGCGACAAGTAGGCCTGGTGGTGACTAACTGCATAGTCAGCATGCATTCCTGTCACAAGTTCAACCTGAACAAAACATTGCCAGATAATGTTTTTATTAAGGAAGTAAGGCAGTGACACTTTTTTGGCATATTGCATGTGTTGTCATTGCAGGCTGCTATTCGGAGGACTTGTATACAGCGAACCTTTACACCCGTGTTGCTTGGCTCGGCATTGAAAAACAAAGGCGTTCAGCTGTTATTGGATGCTGTGGTTGACTATCTACCGAATCCAAGCGAAGTGTCCAACTTTGCAATTAATAATGCCAAGTGAGCTGTTTTCACGTCTTTATCATTTTTGTTTGTGTGTAATTTATGTAATAGTTGGACTTCGATGTTGTATGTTTTTTGTCTCACAAACTGATTCACGTTGTCTGCTGTACATTAAAACTCTAGAAACATAAGTCATGTGGCAGCACTTTGCTTACAACATGGAGAATTCTGCGACAACCACTTTGCAACCTGAATCAGTCATTATCTCCAGCTGCAGAAATGCTGTCTTTGGCCACATCACCACACTTTACAAAGATACACCAGCACACAAAGTTCTTTATTGTTTTGTCAGCTGGGCACTCTACCGACTGCCCTGTCACAAGTGGAGATGTTGTCATGGCTGTCAGAACTGCAGGTGTACTTATCAGATTTGAAAGAACAACCATGTACTTGCATATGGAGGAATGTGATCAGATATGGACACAGATGTGCTGTGCCACGGCAAACACAGGCTATGTGCTGACAACAACGGTAACAGTAAATACATCGATAATGCCGTGCTGCCATGTGATTTAATCAACCAATCAATCAAGCCGAGATTTGTAGGGCGCCGCTATACGACTCGCCCAGGAGTGCCAGCAATAGTCAGTTGTAAGCACGATAAAATAGTACATTCTTGAGTCATTTTCAGAATGTACTCCTATCAGTAATGTCATGAAGCACGGATGGAAGAGTGTTCCAGGCGGCTGGACCGGAGTAGAAGATGCCACATTCACTGAATTTTGTTCTTTTTCTTGGCAGGACGTAAGCCACTGAGCCAGTGGACCTCAGTTGATATCTGCCACTGGCTGCAAAACTGTGGAAACTGATTTACTTATGCCATTAGCACTGTGTGTGCTTTTTCGGTGTGTAAGATGTAAGGCAATGATAAAAGAAATTAGAACTGTAAATATACTGTAGAAAGTTTGATAAAACACAGAAAAAGCACGTTAATAAGGTGGGTTAAACTAAAACATAACCACATTGTCTTGTTGGACAGTTGAATGAGTGGTCCAAGCCTGTTACATACAACTCTGCTGTCTACGCATGTCGACCGACTGGTATATGTTACTTTCTGTTTGTAACGTAATGTGTGTGTTGAAATGTTGTCAGGCCTGAAGGCGAGAAGCTGCTGCTGGATCCACGTCGAGATGCCACCAATCCATTTCTTGGTCTTGCTTTCAAGTTAGAGGCAAGTACTTGAGTGATTTGTTGTGTTCACAACCTTTTCTGTCCAGGCTCCAACTGATTCCCTACAGTGTTCACTTAACCTTGCACTGGGATAGTTAGCAAACTGGTTAACGAACTCTTTACTGTTCCCACATACCCTACCAATCAACTTTTGCAGTTAGACCAGGTTTTTAACCGGGTTTCTGTAACCCATGATTTGTGGGATCAGGTCAAAGCAGGTGCAAAAACGATGTCATAACAAGAGGCTATTAATTGAAACTTTCTAAGTAAATCACTATCTTGATAGTGATAGTGATAGACTTTTTATAACTAAATTACTAGGCAATGTAGGCAGTGGAGCAGCTTTTGTTATTTTATACATAAATAGCAGTTAACTGATGCTACATTTCAGGCGGGCAAGTTTGGCCAGCTGACATACATCAGAGTGTATCAGGGTTGTTTGAAGAGAGGCGACTCAGTATACAATACCAGAACTCAGAAACGAATTCGCACATCCAGGCTTGTGCGTTTACATGCCGATCAGATGGTGGTAAGTACCACAAAATAGCTTTATGCAGAATGTGCCACACGCCTTTTTATGCTGCCATTTTTATGCCGCTGGATGCTAGTTGAAGGCCTTATATAATGCTGTTGTCCTTTATTTACCACCTGATGTCTGTTCCTCAGCCCACTGAATGGACCTCTGCCAAAGTATATAAGAGGTAGAGTCATTGGCAGAACACGAAAACTTCACTCAGACATTTTGCCCATCTTTCCCCTAATTTTTACAGTGCAGTTTGATCCACTTATCTTTAACAAAATGGCTACAAAAACATCTTCCTGAAAACAGGTTGGGAAAATTCGTTGAATTGCAGTAACTCTTTCTCGTTGCTTGATTTTTGTAGGCCGATGCATCATGGGTTTGCAGAGCAGGCCGTATGTCAGAACCAAAATGGAAGTAGAAATGAGCCGTCAGCAGCTGTTATTGTGACATTTAGTGTTCAGGGCATATCTCGGTCACATGGGTAGAGAATAATGTCCATGACCATGGAATGGTCAAAATCCACTTGCAGTCATATCCAAGATAACAGATGGTGGCCATATTGAAGCTGGTTAAATTGTGATAACTCGGCATAGGTTGTCCAGTTTTGCTAAAATTTGATGTGCAAGTGCATGATGGTTCCCTGGAACCGGCCTCTGATTAAAGCCGAGAATGACTGAGGTGTGGTGGGATCTTTACTGATAGTATTATTAGACATTTTCGCCTGATTCTGATAGTGAAATAATTTTGAAAATCGATTAATATTTGATGAAGTTAAGGCGTACCAAAAAACTGTGCTATTTTTTGGGGGCCACTCTGTATATATTACATTTGTATTGTTGTGAATTAGTGATGTTACGTTTTGTTCATTTTCTGTTTCTTGCTTTAGACAAGGGTAGTTTAAGGCTGCTTTATGTTATATGATCTGAATACCATATTATTTGTCTCATATATTTTTTCTCACTTACTCTAGTGCTATTTTTGTTCTGAAGTGTTAGTTTACATTATTGATCACTGCAAAATTATACAATGTGATGTTAGGACGTACAAGAAGTATACGCCGGTGATATCTGTGCATTGTTTGGCGTTGACTGTGCGAGTGGTGACACATTTGTATCCCGTGGCAATATGAACTTATCAATGGTCAGTGATTATTCTGTTCATGTTTCGGTTTGTTATAATTTATGTAAGTAGTGCCACAGATACAGTGATATTGGTCACGATACAAAGTGGTTGATGACAGGTGGCTTTGTTTCTAACAGCTAAGGACAGTTCCCTTTTAGGTCATATCGGGGACGGTGATGGGACAGTCTTCATGCAGTTGTTTTATTTGGAATTTGCAGCAAAATGTTGCTAGTAAAGAAAGAAAATAATGTTACGTCTTGCAGAGAAGAGAGTTACTTGATAAGGGAGGTGTGCAGCAAGAAATTGCTATTTTTACGGAATTAAAGCCATAATGTCGTATTGTGCATGTATCACAGAGCTGTTGATTTGACATAGTATTTCTGTGCAGGAATCTATTTATGTGCCTGAGCCAGTTATATCGATGTCGATCAAACCAGCTTCGAAAAGCGGTCAAGACAACTTTGCAAAGGGCATTGCACGGTTTACACGGGAAGATCCAACATTTCAGGTTCACTTTGATCCAGAGAGCAGGGAGTCAGTTGCTTCTGGGATGGGAGAGCTGCATCTGGACGTCTATTCACAGGTTTAGTTAATTGATTAGTTTATTTAATTTTTATTGTATTTGTTGAGTACAAGTTGAAAGCAGGACTACAGTGAATGCAGACATGAGCTGGGTGGAGAGATCAATAAGACACTGACAACTGGTTATGGAACATACAGCTGTGTATTAAAATGACAGTAGGAATAAACAGACCACAGCATGACAATATAAGCATATAATATTTGTTTGTGTCACATTCTGCACTGGTTGTATAATTATTAATATAAAATTTAAGAAGATATAAGTCAACGTCAGTGTCAACGTAAATTTATATAGCGCATAAATGTGAAACCTCTAATGTGCTGTATGCGCTAGTACGAAGCAAACATGAACGTTTTCAAATGTTCTCAAAATATATCTCGGCCAACAGAAGGATCACGCTTGTAGTCTGGTAAGGAATTCCACACCAGCGGACTAGCCGCAGAGAAAGACTGTCGGGCAGGCAGTGGTTCTTAGCCAGCAAAGCGGGACTTATATAGAGCCATAATTCTGTTACTGAATTCAGAGATGCTTGATCACTAGCACTGCTTGTCTGTATCATGTGCTAGTTGTATTAAGGGTAAAGTGACTGTATGCTGTAGCTTACTTGATATGTACTGGTACAGTATGATATATGCAGTGCAGTGTGTTAGAAGTACCATAGTGGTGTTATGCTGAGTGATTGTTGGTGCTGATTATGTATTTTGTGTGCTTTGATAGCGTCTTGAGCGTGAGTACAATGCCAAATGTATCTTGGGGAAGCCAAAAGTTGCATTCCGCGAGTCTTTGGTTGGTCGTTGCGAGTAAGTGTCTTCCTTGCACAACTGCTGAATATTATATACAGTGAGTTCGTTATCTGTAATGTCTGTGAAAGACCGAGCTGCAAACTCGTGAGCAGGTCTGTGTGAGTTCAGTCATCAACATTATTGTTGCAGTATTACATTGGGTGAGGTCAACTTCGGCTAAGACTAAAGGCTTAGACTAAAGTCTTAGCTGAACGCGTTAAGTCCGTTGTCCAGTTTAGACTAGTCTAAGAC
>Ga0209562_1000659_pt1 | contig 12046 bp, 9 predicted proteins | sample WorMetvacBELIZE2_FD_187399 | JGI IMG/M metagenome (GOLD analysis project Ga0209562, IMG submission 187399) | Marine gutless worms symbiont microbial communities from Max Planck institute for Marine Microbiology, Germany - Olavius vacuus BELIZE.2... | ecosystem: Host-associated > Annelida >...
GTTAAGGGGTTTCTCGGCGGCAGCGCCCCGAAAATGGCCATTTCCTATACTTTTTTGAACGACCCTTACAACAGTGCTGCACTACCGTGCAGACTGTGATAAGTCTTATATACTTAGAAATGATTTTCGAGCTAACCGTACTACTTAAACGTAAAAAAAACTTGTTAATCGACTGTCTGCAAGCATTTATCTCTGAAATATCTAACTGTATGTTTAGAATGGGGACAGCCCCTCTACAATGTGTGCAGAATGCCGCTGCACGGGTCACAGTTGGTCTCTCTTCACCCTGTCCACCTGGCACTGAGGGAGCTCCAATGGCTACCAGTCACTTACTAGATCCAGTACAAGGTGGCATTCGTGATGTTTACGGTGTCACGTGTACCTGAAAGAATCCGTTGCATCTGCCAGTAGCGATCCGGCACGACAACATCGTCGTTCCGCCAACAACTAGACTTCATTGTTCCACGGACACGAACCAAGTTCGGAGTCCGAGCCTTTTCTGTTGTCGATCCGACTGTCTACAACAGTCTCCCGGAGTCCGTCAGATCGACGAAGACTGTTGTCAGTCTTAAACGCAACCTGGAGAACATCTCTTTAACAATGCATTAAATTGACTTTTATCTTGAACGTTGTAATGCCTAGCCGATCCGGTTGCGTCGTACGCTGGGCCCTAAACATTACTTATACTTATACTTATAAATTGGGTAACTGGAATTCACTGAATAGGCGGGATCGGCGGCAGAGTTTGGCCGTACTGTCTTCAAACAGACTGTGATAGACTGGAAACCTTGAACCTTGGACGTAATCACCTCATCAGCTCGCTTATTTTTAAATTACCTCGGTAAAAGGCTCATTAATATCTGTGGCCCAGGCTGGCGACAGTGGCGAGACGACAGAGTTAAACTTATTGTTTCAACGCATGTCAGTTTTCATGCAGAGTTTTAATGCCGTTCTGCCGCACAACAGTTTGCCGGCCATTGCCTGCTTGCACCGAGTATCATACCTATCTCTATTCGTGTTGATATTTGAGTCATATAATAATACGCAGCTGTTATTACCTAGCTGATCGTGTTCTTTGAGCCAAAGCTATTGCTTATGTTGATCTCGTCGACCTTACAAATGTGAAGTGAGGCATAGTCGTAGCCAAGCACAAGAGAATGTTACTGCAACTTTATGGCTGCCGTGATGCAAGACTGGCGAATTGCATGCGGTATCTCTTTCCATCATGTCCGACGCTGATGTCCCTGCATGATCCAGCTTACGATATAAGCACTGTAGTGACTGTAACGCAGGAATGTAGGATTCACGATGAACAGGACGGGCAGTTTCGAGTCTCGGTTACGCGCTATACAGCGCAGCGATGCTGTCTTCGAAGACAAAATTAATTGCCTTGGCATTGGCTTCGAACGCTGTGACTTCAAGTACATCAGGAAATTGCGAGGATGGTTCTATGCTGTCAGAACTAATACTCATCGCTTCTCTATACTTTAAAAATTGTTGATTACACTTGAGTTCCTCGCTACTTCCGGAACTTCCCTACTGATCCACATCTAATTTTATTTTTCTTTCAATATATGTCTTTGCAAACTGTCATTACATTCTGACAGTGTTGTAATTTGATTGCATTTGGGTTGGCGTCGATGAGGATGTCTGCATGGCCTTAGCCTTTAGCATTCTGTTCTCGGGTGTACTCCTGATGTGATTCAGCGTAACAATCGTGAACAGGTTGTTTACGTCATTGTGCGTAGGTCACCAAGCGGCATAATGTGATCCTATATACAGTAGGTGATTGCGTGAGTGAACGTCCCACTCGACGCATAGCATGCTCATTTCCAACACGAGTCTTTTCGGACAATCTACTGCACTAGTTGGTACCGACAAAACTCCTAACAACCAACAGAGAATACACGCCATAGGCGCCGACTTTTCTTTTTCTTCCTAAGGCAAAGGATGAACTCTCCCCTCCCCTCCCCTTTTCTCTTCTTCCCTCCTCTCACCTCCATTTAGAAGTAGACCCCTAAATACAGCTAGGGGTCTGGGGGAGCTCCAATGGGGTTTAGGGCGAAGCCCCTGCCGGCAAACGATTTGGTGCACATTGGAGTCAAAAAGTGCAGCTCATGTGGCAGCAGTTTTTTTTGTTGATTTCCCTAAGAACAGATGTAATTTTCTGCACAAAAACGAGCTTCATACCTTACGGCGTTACCACCTGTATCACTGATTGCTCGGAGTTCACAATGAATCAAAGAAAAAATTGTAGCTGGGTCCAATTCCTCGCAGGGCGGCGCCCTTTCGGGAGTATTTCTCTTGAAGCAGTCGCCACCATTGCCCTATGGAACTCGGCGCCTATAACACACGTAAGACGAACAACTAACCATACGACAGACTGACCTGACCCTACGTAGCAAACCTACAATAACACACACACGCACGCACATAATACAGTAATATGAACCATTTGTTCACTTGTAAAAATTTGCTTATATGAGCGTGCTCATATTGTGCACAATCACGACATATAAATACAATACAACACAGAACAGTTCTGATAATCTCCCTTCTTATCCTCCAGACAATTATCACAGCCCGAATATTTTCTAGTGAAGGGGTGAGGAGGAAGGCTGTATAGCTGATACTGATGCTAAGCCGGGAATGCAACGGCGGGTAGGGCATGGGATACATATGCCGTCTAGAATAACACTGCCTGCTTAAGACCAGGAAACGGATATTAATGTCGTGCCTGTATGTCGTGGAACTGTGATAAGACGATGCTTAATTGCTGTCTACGCGGCTGACACCAGATGGGGCCGTCGATATTAAATAACGCACCTAAGAGCCGCATCACACGACCAGTCATTGTCGGCCGACAATGACGGGTCGTGTGGCGAGGTCTTTAAGGCGGGAAGGATAGCAATCAATCTGTTATATGCGTTATACAGAGGAAGGAGAGCTACTATTCGGCCATAAAACACCATAAAACAAGACATAAAGGATATTGGCATGTCCTGGGAGAAGAACAAGAACATTATGCCGAATGTGTCTTCGATACGGGCTGAACAAACGACCAAGGACCAAGTGTCACTGATCTACTGTGTGAGTCAAAAAGTAGACCCCTAAACATTTTGCGATATTTTCACTTGTAGTAAACATGTGTAACTGAAAATTACCTTGGTTATTGACCAAACATATTCCCACATTTACACCAATTTTAGTCCATTTGTCTGAATATTTGTATGAATTGTATCACTTTTACTAGTAATTAGACCCCTCATATTTTACCAATTTAATTCGGCTTATTACGAAATTCGTATTTTTTTCATTAAAACGAGTAAATCAAGTGATATTTAATTAATTATAACAGTTAGTATCTGTTATATGAATTATTACATTAAATGTTCAAAATGTCCACCGTTGGCTGACACACTTCGGTCGCTTGTAGTAGTCTTTCACAGAGTTGTCAATGGCTTTTTCCGGTAAGGCAGGCCAAATCAACTAAAGTGCATTTTAAAATTCGGAACTGTTTTGGCTTCTGTTGCAGCTTGCGATAAGACTTCCGCATTGCCCCCGAACCTGATAATCCAGTGTACTGAGGTCAGATGAAGTGGGGCCACTCATCATTGGCAATAAAGTCAAGGCAATGTGACTTGCTGAAACTCGAAACTTGAAACGGTAAAAACGATAAGTACTCCTAGAAAAAAATTAATGCCATGTTGTTAAATATTAAGACAAATCGACCAAAATTAGTAAGCATGTGTGGATATAAACTGGCAAGAAATCCGCAAAATTTCACGGAAATATACTTAGCCTGAGTTAAAATACTGCAAAACGTTTAAGGGGGGCTACTTTTTGACTCACACTGTATATTTTTAAAGTAAAACTGACATTTCAGTTCGTGACATTCAGCCACACAACATGTAAGCTTTAGATCTGGAATAGGAAGTGAAGTTACAACGTAATTTATTAAAGTGTATTATAGTGCAGAGCTGGCACGGACAGTTCATTTTTTGATGCATACGCTTAGCTATGTGATTCGTAAGGTGGGAAAGGGCGGGGTAAGATTTGTTATATAACCGGGTTAACCTTAATTCCTGTTACATAACGTTATTTGTGGTATACGGAAGTGACCGAAATGTGGCATTTTTTGCGTTACATAATATGCGGATGTATTTCGCAGCAACCGAGGTCGCCAGTGCATCGTTGACAGATCGTGCGTATGAATAAGTCATAGAGACGTGTTCGGCGTTCCATCGATCGATTACCGACCACTGACCGTGTCACGATTTGTCGCCACCTCATCGCCGCCGCCGCCGCCGCCCAATATTGGTTTGCTGCGCGGTGTCATGTTACACCGTCTGAGACCAATCACACACCTATCAGCGTTGTTAAGCGACTCATCTGTCCAACAAAAAACCGCTCCTCACTTCGCTGTAGTCAGTTTGCCAATAAGGGCGTAAACGCAGTACAAAATATGATGGGAGCGTCTTTTCCCTCCTGTCATTTTCCCTTTTCTCTGCCATTCTTATCTCTTTACTTGGTTTTCGGTCTTTGTCACTCATATAGCCCAAATTTGCATCAGCCGCAAAAGCACTACATACGTGTCATCGCCAAACAGAAATAAGTAAGTAAATAAGTAAGTAAGAATCTTTTTTCTTAAATTGACAGTTAAACTTGACTTGACAGTTAAACGCCATCAAGGAGCAACAGAAAATGGCAGATAGCAACTATAGCAAATGCAGTAAATTAAGTGAAAATGTATGTAACTTTAAGTGCAGCATTATTAAAAACAATATACAGAGTGGCGCAGAATAAACCGGACTATATGTATTTACTTTTGTTGTCCAAGTTCTGTATTTCTACAACAAAACACGTAAGTATGATAATGTACGTGTAGCAGAGAAAACAGTAGTCAAAGCGGTGTTCAATGTGTCCTCCACCGGTTGCAGCAACGAGCGACAATCGTTTGCGAAACTGCCCTATAGCGTGACCGATAACGCCTTGACCAATCTGCTCCCAGCAGGTTTGCAGGACTTCTTTCAGGTGCTCAACGTCTCGAATGCGACGACGGCGGTAAACAAGGTGTTGGAGTGCTCCCATAGATCAACTAGTCCACTGGATTTAAGTCTGGGCTATTCGGTGGCCAATTTTCTGGTTCCACAAATTATCGCACACGAAGACGCAAAAACGCAACTGTTTGTCGTGAACGATGAGCTGGCGCACCATACTGTTGAAAAGTGAAGTTATTACCAGACAACTTCTAAATGTCTGGCAGTAAACGCTGATTCAGAACGACGTCATAGTAATAAGAAGTGTCGACTGTGGCTTCAGGCTGAACAAACACCAGCGACGTTTTCCTCAGTTCGAAACTGCGACGGTCACAATGATGCTCTGTGAAAAATATGTACGAACTTTCAAAAGTCGTGCCACAGGTATTAATTACCGCAGAATATTTAAATAAAAATTTATGTCTTCTAATTTGTCTATGCGACACAAGTATTAAAAGCGTTAATTTATGCAAACTTTCGTAAACACGGTTGAAAGTTTGAATAGTCCGGTTTATTCTGCGCCACCCTGTATAACAACGATGCCTAGAAGCAAGAGCACAAATGCGGCAGCCATTCGTCAGTGGCGTCGTCGATAGGTCCAGATCAGTGATGCGTGTTTTGTGCACCTTCTCTCGCAATAATTCCACACGCTGTAATTAACTGGATTCAAATCTGCCGAATGTGGAGGCCACAGTTGAGGTGACATAAATTTTATAGATATTTTCCCTGACAACGCAGTAGTAGCACGTGCATGGTGAGCATTTCAAGTTTCATAAGATAGTGTAGAGACATTATTCAGATGAGGTGGAATACGTTTACATGATTTTGCAGCAAATTTATCCAGGAAACTACTTACCGAATTTCATCGGAATCGCTCAAGTTTTGAACATATTACGAAAAACATTCTGGCATTTTTCAGACACAGTGTATGTTCAACAGTCGAGAATATTTCATTGTAGTCTACGTGCAAGCTTAGCTTCCTGAAGAAATCAGTTACAATTACGATAACATTGAGTAGTACTAAGCAGCGAATTCGGATAAGAATTTCGTATGACTATTTTGAGCTTGCACGAACTTTATTATTTCTTGGGACGTTTTCGAACTTTTCTGAACGCGAAACGAAATCCTTTCAACTTTAAAGGTATGATTCTGTCAGACAACGATGTCGTAATAGTGTATGTTGTTTGTGTGACTTTTTATGTTTTTTTTACTTTTCTCATGCTGACATTGTACGAAACAAATTGATAACGATGACGTTCCATCAACGTCGAATCCACTTACGTCTGAAAGGTATTTGAGCCAACAAATACGTGTACAAATCAATGCCAATGAGACAAGTCAGGCATCGTCCGATGGACTCGTTGGCAGTTCGAGTCTTTACATTCGGGTCACGTCCGCTCATCTACATAAGCGATGTGAATATGCAAATAACGACTGAAGGATCGCATGTACGACAAGAGAGAGCTGAGGTGAGGTCGCCGACGGTGTCGCTGTCATGCCAATGTAAACAGAATACATAGCGTTCGGGGGGAGGTGATGTGGTTATTGTATCAGCCAATCAGGCATGAGTTGCCAAAATGTAGACATTATTTGCACAGATGCAGTGATACAGTACTTCACCATTCGCGTCACATGGCGGCTTGCCAGTGCTCCCACGTACCGATCGACGTTTATCGAACTGGAAAACTTGTTAACTAGTAGCCTAGTTCGAACGTGGACAGCATTCCAAGAAATATCGAGGAGACGTTGACTATCTGAGGCCTGCCCTGTTAGATCGCTATCATTGCTTGGTACTATAAGACACACTAAACGAGCCGATAGACCAACCGGTAAAAACCTTATCATCATCATTATTATCATCATCTTTATTAAAAGCGTTCAAGCGGCAATGGTGATTAGGGCACACAGTAGGCATATGCTGAATTTCATCTCGATTGACAGTTGTTCATAATTATGGTTGATTGTGTTCTTGCGGGAAACGTATGTTATCGGCCAGATCAATTGTTTTTTCCGTGTAGTAATGCTTACTAAACTTGCGCGAAGAATATTTACATTTAATGATATTCGAAACATCAGACAAAGAACAACATTCTAATATAATGAACGCTCTTCTATTCCATCATATATAATAAATTATTATTCGCCAAAGGGTAACAACGTGTACATACACACAGGACAATAGAACATAGAAAAGAGCTTAGATACAAAATAAAATATCAGCAACCTGAGCAAGCAAACAGCTCATCGAAAACAATCTGAACTATATCCATTAGAAACTGCTGATCTACCAGATTATGAGTAAATCTGACAGTTTTCTCGACTCAACAGGATGAAAAAAGAACAACTGACAAAGCTTGACACTTCACAAATACCGCTAGTATACATCAATGCAGCTGTCCATCATATGCTTATCTTGTTCAGATGTAGCACTGACTGTTGACTCAATGAGATCTAAAGCAAAGGCACAGAAAACAGACCTAGAAAAGAAAATACAAGGGTCATAAGATATGTTTATGTCGTCGTAGGTATTCTTTTTTAAGAAAAAAAATTTCTTTTTAACTTTGAACAGTTGCCGGCGGCGACTTAAAAATCTAGGCCTATTATATGTCATACGCATATTAGGTTGAGCCGATTATACTACATTGTCTTGCACATATCCTTGCGGTTCAACCTTCATGAACGAAGACAGAGCGGGGCGACTGAAAAAGCAGGAGTGAAAAATTAATGCGGGAGCAGACTGCGAGGGTGGAATAATGCAAGAACAAACCATATGATAGCCAATCTAAGAATAAATTGAGATAACGGTTAATTAAATACAAATTTGCTGATATATCTCACATTAACAATTCACTTGCATTATTCCCATTTGTGATTTGTGATTTAAAACAATAGTAAAGCTAATGTGTTAATGTCGATTTTTCGTTCTTTGGTTACACACAGTTGTTCGTAATTTGTTCTTCAGTTTTACTGCGTGTTTTTAATTTTTCAAACTCAAGTTGTTGCACGAAACAAGACATTGTAATCATTAAAATCACACGAAGTTGTACACACAACAATACCAGTAAAATATGAGTTACAAAGCATACACAACTTACAGCACATGCTGTAGATCATGTTACAGTGTTAACGGTATCACTATAACGTCAATCGTCTTACAGTAGTAAACTGTCACGCGAAATAGACGTATGAATTGGTTATTACGAGTACGTTTATGGGTTTTTTTACAGTCAATTCACAGTTAGCACAGATGCAGTAACATGCTGATATGGGATGGCGGAAATTGCAGGACTGGACAATGAAGAACTGGACATCGGTTGACTTTGGAATACCTGGCCCAAAGATTTTGCGCAGAGCAGCGGACGAAAGAAGACAGAGTAGTGGTAATGCGTATCTCTGTGTAAGTTTTCTTTCAGAGACACACAGTGACATTTCTTCATTGCACTGCAGTAATTTCGGGTCGCGTAAATGGACTTCGATTTGTTTTGTGTAGTATGCGTTTTCGTTGTCTGACCTTCTTTTGATATTGTATTTGACACTGAATGCATGCATGTAACCAGCAGCTTGCATTACACTGCGTTCATATTAGTATCGGGTCATTATTGTATTTTAGTGAAAGAATTTGTGATACGAAATTTGCCAAACTCCCGCAGTAGAAAATACCTTTATAAATAGTCATGCGTTGTCCCTTAATGTCCACTCCCGCTATGTCCATCACTGTGATTTAGTCTTCCAATGTCCAGTCCTGCAAATTCAGTCCACCCGCTGATAGGCGTGCGGCAAGTAGGACAACCTCGTCCTTGGTTGTGCACTTCGTTAGCGCACGACCATGGACCTCTGTATTAACACACCTACAGAGGTCCATGGCACGACTCACATATGCGTTGAGGGCCACACGGCGTCAGCGCGAAGTGTGTGTCACGCGGTTGCACGAGACACACTTGACATTATAACGTCCGTCGATGGCTTACCGGCGTCGTCACTGGCGTGGCCATTATTTTGCTTCTCCTCATCAGTTCTCTAATATCGGAGAGTATTTTATTCTTACGGCTTTCCATACTTTGTGTACTCCTGCATTTTCCACTCCCGCATTTTCAGCGCCCCCGACAGAGCAAACGGGCGAAAATGACGAATGGGTTCGGTTCGTTGTCGTCGACAGGCGACCAGCAGTTGGATTTGCCTATAGCCTGGGTCAGGACCTCGTGGATATGGATGTTATATAGCGATGGTTGGTACGATGCATAAAACATGGCGCCGCGAGACCGACAGGTGCGCCATTAATAAAGCGTATCAGAAAGCGAACTCCGCCGCCACCGGCCTGTATTCAGTACTGTAAATCATCGTTAGGGAATAGAGACCACGATATAAAATGCCGGGAAAACGTCAAAACTTGCGGATACTTTTTTTCCGAAAATAACAGCTTAGATGTCACGAGAAATCGGTAACCCATTGATCCACATCCGAACGACGTTAATATGTTGAGAAAATGAGTCGAAACACAAGCAGTAAGCAATTAATTACTCATCAAAGTAATAATTTATTGGCGGAGAGTCACTTGGATTCATCGTAAAAGTGAAATTAAGGTGGGTCCTTCTAAAAACGTATAAACGTCATCACAAACTCGTCGTCATGTCATAAATCCTTGGCTCAGCAGCCGTATCCGACGCCTCATTAATATTCTAGTTCTACTCGGTATCGAGACTCTCAGCTATTGCGGGCGATATCTGTAGTTAGTGGAAGGATTTCAGTGAAACTTGGTACAAATATTCCTAATGTGAGTGGGCAGTGCTGAAAGATTTTTAAGGGCATAGATTAAATGTTATTTTTCTGACCAGACCAATTAACCGATAATGGCGGAAGCATACGTTTCGAGCGTGAGGCATTGAGGCTCATGTGACACCCTGCAGCGACGGATTTCCGTTGCTGCCGGCACGGAACGACGCTTGTTGAATGGCGCTTACTGAGCGCCTTAACTGAAAGTAACGTGCAGTGTTGGAGCGGAAGTTTCTGCGACCCGGGCAGCAGTGTTCGATTTGTCAAAAAAGCAGTAGGGGGTCGAGCGTCGAAGGCGCGAGAATCGAGGCGACGAAGGCGCCGTGAGTCAGAGGCGTGGGTCTGCCCACGCCTCTGACTCACGGTGCCTACATGGTTTTGCTAGTGTTCTCCTGAAACTGCAACGTCTTCAATATTCTTACCTGAATCCGTGTCGGAACTGGAGGTGTCCTCCTCCCCACCGGGGGAGGGGCATGGGAGGCAAACATTTTTTGTTTTCTTTTTTTATTTCAAAACAGTGCATTCTATAGTATACTAATTCTACAGTTTTACTTGCAATTAAATGCAGAGAAAGGTACGTCACCACACGGTATTATGGCGACTGACTGTGATACAGACATAAAAAACGTCAGATTGGGAGCGCTGAAAGTGCGGGACGGTAAAATGCGGGGCTAATGATGTCAAGTTTGATGCACCAAAATGCAGTACTGGAAAATGCGGGAAGAGAAAATGTAGGGCCGGAAATGCAGGGGTGGAAAATGCAGGACCGGAAAATGCGGGACTGGAAATTGCAGGACTAGAAAATGTAGGACCTGAAATACAAATATAAGTTCCACATCGACGCACGCGTAACAGACACCAGTTTTAGTCCACAGTACATGTAGGCTGGGCTGCGATAAATATCAAAGATTACACAGAGAAGGTAAAACTGGCAATCACCCGTGCACAGATTTGGCGTCGGCAACGTCGACGTCTACGTCAACGTCAACGTCCGCAACGTCACATGCGACCGAAATGTGCGAAGTCTGCCTACTGGTTCCGCGTGACGGCGTAGCATGTGTGGCCACGCCCGTTTCTGTTCTGCATGTGCAGATACGACAAGAGGAATGGGAAATGGGTGTCCGTTGTGCCGCATGCCAATTAATATACATGGTTTTGCGAGTGTTCTTCTGAAACTGCAACGTGTTCAATATTTTTACCCGAATTCGTGTCGGAACTGTGTGTTTTTACCGCGCTGCATTGAATACAGGGCGGTCTAGTCGTGAGAAAAGTGTCCGTCTGTCTGTCTGTCCGTCAAACGCGTGGATAGTAACAAAACGGAAGAAAAATCTGTCCAGATTTTTATACCGTACGAAAAAAAACGTTTAGCCAAGTTTCTGAGAAAAAGACTGGTATGTGGGGGCGACCTCTTCTACCGAAAATTTTGGCTCAACCGGTCCCCGTTGAAGCGAAATCGCCGATTTTGAACCGATGTTCGCGCGTAGCGCCTCAGCCGTAACACCCAAAGAAAAATGTTCAATTAACACTAACAGGAAGTCCACTACGCATCTTCCAATAAGCCTAAGATGATCATCGTACAAAAAGGCCCCCAAAGGGGGCTCAAAGACGCAAAACGGCCGGTGTAAAATCGCACTTCGCTTATAGAAAGTCTGCTACAATGTTCCTTTGTGTGAAAACTGTCAGCGACAAAGTTGTATGGCAGTCATTCGCCTAACTATCCGTGCAAAAATGATTGGTGGCAGCGACCCCTTTTACCTGAAATTTTGCGTCAAACTGACCGCGTAGGAGCGAAATCGCCGATTTTCGATCTATTTTCGCCCGTAGCGCCTCAGCCGTAACACCTAGCGAGAAGTTCAATTAACACTCATAGGAAGTCGACTACGCGCTTTGCAATGAGCCCAAGATGAACATCGTACGTTGTCCCTAAGCTCCCCCAAAGGGGCTCAAAAACGCAATGTGTCCGAAATTTGAACAATGAGCTGCGAAAACTCCGAAACGGTACGATATATGACGCCAGTTACTATTAATCACTAATAGGAAGTCGCATACGGGCTTTCAATTGGTACCAACCTCGATGACCTTGAATGACCTTGAACGGTGTAATAGCCCTTATTTTGCGTTTTGTTACCGAATTTGGAGTAGGGGACGTTTTTTAAATTTCCTCCACTTCTGTTTGATTGTAGCTCCATATATCAGTTTATTCATTGCATGGTATATATTGCTCTTTGTTTACTACT
>Ga0209562_1000660_pt1 | contig 12042 bp, 8 predicted proteins | sample WorMetvacBELIZE2_FD_187399 | JGI IMG/M metagenome (GOLD analysis project Ga0209562, IMG submission 187399) | Marine gutless worms symbiont microbial communities from Max Planck institute for Marine Microbiology, Germany - Olavius vacuus BELIZE.2... | ecosystem: Host-associated > Annelida >...
CCTCCTTCCCCTTAGAAGTAGGCCCCTTAAATCCAGCTAGGGGGTCCGGGGAGCGTGTAAGCTCCCTACTGCGGTCTGGGGCGAAGCCACAGCAGAAATCGAATTTGGTGCATTTCAGCTTTAAAATAATGATTTTCCTGAGAATCAACTTACCAAATGTTGTGCAGTTTAAACAGTATTAAGGCAATTCCAAAAAATACCATGCTTTGTTGGGTTCCACTGCAGTCAGAGTTTGGGGCCCAAAGTGCATGGTGCCCCTCCCCAACCTCCTGATTGGGAGCCTCTGGCCCCTGACCCTCCTGCTTTGCCGCCGATAGGAGAGGTAGGCTATTGTACTGGAGGAGGAAAAAGTAGCCCCCCCCCACAAAAACTTTTTTGCAATATTTTCGCTTACTCTAGGTGTATTTACGTGACATTTTGGTATTTGCTGTCGCTTTTTATTCACGCATTTTTACCAATCTTGGTAGATTTATCTTAGCATTTATTAAAACAGTGTTAATTTGTTGTACGAATAGGCTACTTATCGTTTTTACCATCAAGTTTTGAGTTAACCAAGTCAAACCGCTACGATTCATCGCCAGGAATGAGTGGCCCCGATTCACCAGACCTCAATCCAGTGAATTATGACGTTTGTGGGCAATGCTGGAGTCATACCAGTCCATCGAAGAGACGCGGTCCAGAGTATTTTTTCAGCAAAGGTCTTTTATCAGACTGCACGTTGTGGTGAAGTTTCCATCCAGATATCTTCTTATATAGCGTGCACCAAATCAACTTATGATTATTATACGTTCTGCTCAGAGTGATGAGGGCTTAATATCCGTACGTTACGAAATAATGTGAACTCAACATGCTTAATAATTATTTTACTTTCCATCATAATTATCATTACAATTATATTTTACGTGTTTCTGCTTAAGATCGTTTTTTATAGTTTTTTAAAATAAAATCTCGTTTTTAAAAATTATAAATACGTTACAGTTTACCATGCATCTACGATTCTCTCTGTGCTTTTTACATTGTTTCATGACAACATGAAAGTGTCAGTGCTGCGTGTCCAGTAAGCTTACACTGCGCACGTCAATCAATATTGTCTGTCAGTCTTGATCACGAAGTAATGAGATTCATTACATCTCCTTCCAGCGGCGATTGCATGATAACGTGACGAAACAATGTGCCCACGCAACAACGCCGACCAATCAGCGGCCGTCTTGCTGTTTTCACCGAATTAACCTTGCCATCAATACCGATGACACGGAAGATATAAATAAGCCTGAGACCGGCTCGCTTCCGTTATACTGTTTACTGTCTATCTCGACTCACATTAAGCTCAGGTTCCAGACTGTTGAAGTTCTCGAGACTTGAGACTCTGTTTCTAGACGTTTCGAAACTCAATTTACGTAGTAGGCAGTCTGGTCGTGGTTTTGGTGTTGATAAATAATATATTATTATTAATAATTTTCAGCCGGCAGTTTAGAAAAGATGTTAACTTAGCTACAAAAGCATCAATTACGATGCATTGCAACTTGAAGACCGCCCGACGTCGCGCCATGAGACCCATAATGCATTAGTCTACAGTGCCAGTTTTAGCTTATTTCAAACCCCCTTTTCCCGCCAATGGGCGGCGCGCCTGAAAATGGCCTCGAGCTAGCCAAAGAACCACTGAAAAAATGTCATCGTCATGTATTGTCTTCTATTTTCCACTGATAAGGAGCATCCAACATTAGAGCTACGACAGTTTAAAATGTCCTGTTATAATGCCCCGCACAATTACTTCTGTACTAGTTAGGTGGACCGGGGGCCGCTAACTTCGGTAATTCATTCGAGACATTCATTCGTTACGCCGAAGCAGTAACATACAATACATGCGTACGAAAAAGATACATATAAAGCAACCAAGAAACCCCTAAAATACACGATAAGTAAAATCTACATAACATAATCAGCAATTGTTGTTGTTATATATTACGATCCATTCAATATTCATGCAAACCGCAGCCAGACAAGGTTCTTTAGCGCAAAATTGTTACGGTTTAGAATGTCACAGACGCAGTAACTATCAACAGTGGCCATTACTGACTGAATGCATTCAGGTCGCGAGGTCGCGGTGCTAACATCACGGACTGTGTCGTTCGGTGACCGAACACAACTTTCAGTGGCGGGGGAACTCGCTGGAGACATCAAAGACCGGCAGTGTCGAAACGGACTGAAACATGTGTTGCTGTGGATGCAGATGGCGTGCAGGGATAACACGCAAACACCACAGCAATACGTGCCGGGCTCCGCGAAAGAATAGGACAACAAAATTCCTAGAAAAATTCACGTCTATTGAAAATCTCATTTGTTCTCTTTTTGCCAAACAGGCCACAGAAAACATACAAAAAATATTCTCAAAATATGGCAATAAAGTCAAGTCCAGTAAGCAATTAACCGATATTATTGAGCACACGTTCTTCTGTATATAGTTAACTACTGGAATGTTCTGTTTTCGTCTAATCATGCCTGTTGTCATGTGCATGCGTGATGTCACCATGGCGGTATTGTGTTGATTTCTTTCGCTATGTATTTATTTTTGCTTGTTTTTCTCTCGTTTGCTTGTTTTTGACTGCCTGCTTCTGGCGAAATAAAGATGCATGGGCCCGCTCCGGCTGTTTCCTGGCCAGATCTTGTCAACGGGGACTAAACACGGCCCTCCAGATAAGTCACGGACTAAACCAGAGTTTTGTAATGTAATGTAATGTAGGCCCTAATGTCAATGTTGACACTGCACGAACAGGTCCGTTACAGGGGCACCTTTCAATATTACATTATGTCACACAGCTGGACACTATGGCGAAGAGTACGATGACTGGAACAATGACGTCTTCAGGTCGCGGCGGAACTGCAGCAGTGATGGCGCAGAACGAACAGACGGCGGAAGAGCATTCCACGCTCGAGCAGCAGCCACCGGGAAGCCTTGATCACCCAGCGTGGTGCGACGTCGTGTAGTTTTATGTTTGTCTTAGCTATGACAAGTTTTTATCTGTCCCATAGCTATAGCATATAGCATGGGACAGATTATAAAATCGGTTTATGTCCATGTCAGTGTGTCTGTGTGTCAGTCTGTCTGTCCGTCTGCGAGCACTTTCACGGTCGCATTTCTTGATCGATTTTCACCAAAATTGGCACAGACGTAAAAACCCCCAAAAGGAAGAACGAGTTCGTTAGGAGTCAATATCGCACAACCCCTTCCCCTATTTTGCCCCACAAAACCCCCATTTTAGGCCAAAAGGTCCAAAAAACCCATGCAAATATTAAGTAATCATATATCTGCCTTAAATGTATGCGAATCGCCGACATTTTCGCGCCCTAAAGGAAATCTGGACCGAGGAACACGATGGTGAAGTCAGATTTTTCACCGGAAGTGGAAATACGGCCGTTTCGCGCATGTGCAATGAAAAATATGCAATATAGCCCTTATTATGGCCGAATCGCTAAATTATCGCGTCATAAAGAAAATTGGGGTCGAGAAACACGATGGTGACGTCAGATTTTAGACCGGAAGTGGAAATGCGAAATGCATCCGGCCATAGGAACATTATTTTCGTTCATTATGGATGTGGCTATGGGGCAGATAGCACGTTCCACGGAACGCATTTCTAGTTGTGCTTAATTCTGTTTCTTTGTTTATTTGGTTATCAATAGCATACCTGTGCAATTAGCCTACCTGTGCAGTTAATTGCCTGTAAAGGCTCGTGTCCGAACTGACCTGTAATGTGTCCAGTGGGACGTTAGACTCAACCAACTCAACTGATCGCTTTGACTGTGAAAGCTGAAAAGAAACATTTTATTTCGGCAGTCATACCCGGACGTTATCATAATATTAATAATAAATAATAATTATAATAATAATAACAACAGCATTTGTATAGCGCCATAAAGTCCACTGTACAGTAGTTTTTCGCCATGGCGGCCCTAGCAGTTATTTACTTAGGCCACCTTTAAAATTGTAATGTAATAATAATGCAACGTGCTTCTATAACCAACGTTCTAAGCGCCTTTAGCGCAGTGCTGCAGCTGTGTGGAACAGCTTGCCGCCGGACGTCAGTAATTTTCAGTTGCACAGGTTCAAAACAAGTGAAAAGATCGCAAAAAATGGGGGGAGGCTACTTTTTGACTCACACTGTAGGCCTACTTTACCTTCAACTTCTATTACTTGCAAATTCACACAACCCGTTTATATTACTGTAGATATTCAATGTTTACGACATATGCCGTTACAGTCAGTTGCTGCAACAGCTGCAGCGACTGTCGCGGCGACCGATCATGCCGTGTATATTGACCACGAGAGAGAACATCCACAATGTATGAGACGGCCGCAAGCAACAGCCAACTAATCCACGCAAAGCTCCTCCACAGCTCGTCCGCGATAGGCTACGCGACCGATATACGACGTTATATCCGCCTCGTCGTACGCACCGTACCACGTCCGCATCCTGTTCTGCTGCGGACGCTGCTAGTGAGAATGTATGGCAGGCGACTGGAGCATCAATGCCGTCTATAATTGAACGGAGATGGAGCGCAAGGTCTATTCTCCTGAACCTTCCGTCTTCTCTCCACCTTACCCACCCACCGCATGACAAATCCTCGTTTTTGCCGCCTCGCTGCAACTTGTCAGTTGGGATGAGTTGAACGACTTTTGCAAAATACTGCAACAACCAATGTAAAAAAGAGATTTGCTGTTTCAGATGTTTCCTCATATCGCATTATATATCCGTTAAACTGCTAGTCATTCTACGTATAGAGTTAACGACATTAACAACCAGGTTTAATTTCGGGATAATTGTTCCGGAAAAGTCTATTATTTATTTGCATTTTAGCTCGTAATATTAAAGCGCAGTAACGCATAGTGCTGATATTGAAAACATGCCGCCCTTTTGCCCAGTGTTACACCGTGATTCACGTATATCCATCCAGTAGGCTCGACTACTACCTGTAACCAACAAAAATACAAAAGTCATCTGATTATTGTTTTATATGGGTGTGCTTTGCTATATGCAACGATCTTTTGTTCCTTCCGAGTCTAAACAGCCGCCGCGTCCAGCCGCTAAACGGCTACTTTTGTGATGCGACCAACGAGTACAGACTTATCCATCATCTTTTCCACACCGGACTGATTTCACGGACTATTTTTGGGACTTATTTTGTTCACTGTTTTTTTAGTTTTCATTACTGTAGCTCTTTATTTTGATGCCGTGTGCTATAGACTAAGCCTCAGCTTCTCTCAGCTTCGATGCACGTTAAATCCGCGCACATCATAATGCCATATTAATCGTCTTACTGTGTCACAGCTGCAGCGGAGCAGGCTGTTGCCATAACAACCACATCGTTGTCCTGTATCTCCAATTCCCAGCCGAATAAACTCTGAAAGAGTGCGAGGAAGGGGGATTGTTTGCCTCGAATTTAGGGGCAATACCAGAGTTACAACTAATCGTAGTTTTTCGACTATTACTGACGTATATTATTTAGAATGTCAAACGTTAGAAATCTATCAACTTCAATCAATCAATCAATCATTCATTCATTCATTCACTTATCCATTCACTTATTTATTCGGTCATGCAATTAATTAGTTACTCAATCATTCACTCAGTTTAATTAAGGTGTCGGGGGCTGCACAAAAATGACAAAGAGACAGACACAGACAGATAGACAACAAACGTAAACGTGACAAACAAACATAAATGGAAGTCGCAAGCACTGGACATTACAAGATTGGGAAGCACTGCAACAAACAGACGTAACGACTGATCCGTCAAACATTACTAATGTGAGATAGTGTCAATAACCACAGTTCAATGTTGCACTCGACACACAGCACGCTATATTTATGAGACGAGAAAAAAGCTATTGCTCTATTAGTGACAACCAAACTCACAATAATCACAAATATAATTATATATTATTATAATTATATATTTTTAAAAACTAACCATAAAACAAACAAACTGGCCCGCGACAGGAAGATATAACATACAAAAAAGCAAAAACGCATACTCGAAAAAAAACACTCACTCATATACACGAACCTAAATCTAAGTTATAAATCAAACAGGCGACAGTACACCTGTAGGATCTGCTCATATAAGAGTGTTCTCATGGTTAGACACAACACCTACATAGTACAGCACAGAACAGTTCTGAATTATGCTCCACGTAATCAGCACAGCTCAGTCATATGGTCTTTTGGACAAGACGACGATAATTCCCACAGCTGGAGTCGCGAGAAACACGAGAAACAGGGAGAATGAGCAAACCGGATGCGCACAGGTGTTGCAATGCGGCGTGCAGTAGTCACACACTTCCGTCGACTCTATTCAGTCGGCTTGCATTGTGCAGAGTAATTACTGGCGTCGTTGATGTGCGAGACGGACACCAGCCAGCCGTCGCACAGTGTTCTGTCTTCAACGATGACTCTTGAGCGTGTGCAGTACGTCTGCGCGTCTTCCGCCTATTGATTGATTTTCACTGGACCACCAGTCCACCACCACCTCAAGTCGAGACATGTTTCAATAAAGCGATCGTGCGGTTATTGCAGTAGCCGAGTGAATGCAGCAAGCTTTCACCGTTGGAGACGGGACATTAAGGGCGACATGTCGACGACGCAAATTTGGTTTCGTCAGCAAGTGTACGAAGAAGACTAGGCAGCTAGACCGATGTGCATTGCGTCAAGTGTACGCAACGCCGTTACCAATAAAGGTCGCGCCACACGTGCCCGTCGAGCCGACCGTGCCGATGCGAAGGGCTATCGTGTTGGCTCGTGTGGCGCTTCCTTCAGCAACGCCGCCATCAGGCATCAACTCCACGAAGCGGTACTACAGACCTACCTTCGGACGGAAGTCTGAATACAGTAAGACAGGCGGTATCACAGATACTTACTAGTCTATTACGGAGTCTACAAACAAGAAGCTCAGCCACCGCAGAGATAGCGCGCGTCGTCGGTCATTACGCCATTCGAGGTCATTCAAGGTCACTGATGTTAGTGCCAATCGAAAGCCCGTATGCGACTTTCTCATTAGTGAATAATACAAACTTACATCCTATCTCGCACCGTTTTCTAGTTATCGCGCATTATTGGTCAAATCGCCTTTTACAAGGGGTGCCCCTCGTTAATGCACTCGTTCTCAGTAACCTCTGCTCATATCGCCAGGACTCAGATATTGCTGAAAACTAGATCCTTTGGATGGGTCTATCTTCAACCACTTTTACGTAATTGGTCAAAAGCTACCGAATTCAGTAGAATAACGCAAAATAACGGCGATTACGCCGTTCAAGGTCATTCAAGGTCACCGATTTGATACCAATCGAAAGCCCCTATGCGACTTCCTATCTGTGACTAATGCTAATCTACGTCTTATCTCGCACAGTTAACAAGTTATTGCAGATCATTGGACATTTTTTGCTTTCGACAGGTGGTACCTCTCTTTAACACGCACGTTCTGGGTGAACTCATGAATTCGCAACTGCGAAATTTGCACTCAAGAAACTAGAAACATCGCTATATTGTATAGTGCAATAGGCGTTTCAATATCATGTAACGTTTAGGCGAGGCTCACGAGTGTGACAGACAGACAGACGGACGAACAGACGGACAAATGCGCCGTTAGCAATAGCGCGGTCTACCAACGCGCTAAAAACGTGACGACTATGGAATACGCACAAACTTTGAATGAGACTGCTATAACATATACTGAACGACGTCGCAGCCTTTTTGTTAAAGCTTACGTTAGCCTAAGAGAATTTACGACCAATTACGTTAAAACTCGATATGCGAGGTTACTGACCGATCGCTTCTTCTTTACTCTCGGCGCTCGACACAAAGTACTACCAGCCGTAATTCCATATTAGAAGACCTATAACCATCAGCAAGCCACTACAATTCGCATCAGCTAAATTAAACAGTTGCACCGGTGATCAGGCGTGTATAGCGGGATCAGTCTTCATTACAAGTACTTGCAGGCCGTTATTACCTCCGCGGAACACGGGATGGTATTAAAAGCTATCTATCGACGTCCGTCAGCTATAGCGAACTGATAAAAGTGTACTGCGCCACTCCGCGTCTAATAAGCAAAACATATCGAAGAAATCTATGAAAGGACACACAGCGGCCTCTGTGCAGTAGTACAGGTTCTACGTGGGTGGGCTAATCTTCATTGCCGTAGCTCATCAAACAAAACCAACCTCATTTTGTAATGAATTCCAACTGCCTAGAACAGTGGCCGTCCCCCCCAGCGAGTTCATTCTGCAACCGCCGTCTCAGAGCCGATACTCCAATCGAAAGAATACCGGCCTACGTTTGCGAACTTATGAAGTTATTACAGAATACAGATGGTCTATGCGTATACGTAACGATCGTGAATATACGCGTTTTAGGTCATTATCTACTCGCATATTACGTATATTACGCGAATTTATGTGTCCGCCTGAATATGCGAATATATACGAGTATCGTATTCTGCGAACGTATAGCCTACGTGCGGAAAACTGTTATAAAAGCAACGTTTTGTTCCGGACGCAACGCAAAAGTCGACAACCGAAGGTCGTTCGGCCGTATGACTATGCTGCAGCTCGGCGAGCGAATAAAGACAACAAAAGACAACAAAAAGAACACTGTCGCTAACCTGGATTGGCGTCTTTTGTATCACTAATGACAAGGATCTTGTTCTTCGAATGTATAAACTCAAGGATATTGACTTAATTAGTCGACGTCAGCGAGTGAAGTACGGGCTACAAAACACGATATTGTGCCAATAAACGGCTTACGTATACAAGGACAGCGTTACTGATAAATGGTAATACACATCCGTAGGTTGAAGACTGAATAATCTGTCACTAGTAACGTACATCGTAATAATCAAGGTACGTCGTTCATGTGAGGCATATGACATACGTTACACGTGAACCTTGATTGTCGACAAAATCTGTCATTCAGCAGAAATTAACCTCAAAGCGGGGGAGGAGCAAACTAGTAATTTTGACACAATTATTACTCGGGCCATTTTGGCCAACTTGTTCAAGTGCAGCACGCGCCGTGTTGAGCCATACGCCAAGACATGCATTATAGAGCATTATGTGCAATTACACGCCGTTAAGCCGCATCGCGATAAACCACGCAGCGGCTAATCCTACTAATCCGCTGCTATAGTATACAGACTACAGTGGGGACCACGACAACCACAGTTGTTTACATACAAGTACACACCATTATTGTGCACCTTGTCTAACATTGGTTAGATTTTTTCGCAAAGATTTGGGCTCTCTGAGTGCTTTACCGTCATTATAAAATATAAAAATAAAACTTACGTGCACTGCAACAACAGCCATATCGTACTCATACTGTTGATTATTATATGAGAGGTACAATACATTACCGATTCCGGAATTACACGTTTACCAGTTACTACGAGTCACAAATTTATACATCACAAGCATGGATTACAGCTTGCTTCACCGACTCCTTCTCATTAAACTCTTCCATTCAATAGTCATAGCACAAGCATAAAAATGGCCTACATTTGGGCTACATAGCTTTAGTATACAGCTATAGGATAAAATTTAAAGCTAGTCAACTATGGAACCAGTTGCCTGCTGAACCAAAGCAAATACAGTCCCAAAATATATTTTAACGTCTGCTGAAACTTTACTTATTAAATAATCTTTAAATCATATTTTATTTTGTCGGCACTTGTGAACAGGTATTATGAAATGACAGTATGTGTGCTTATATAGCTGTACTGACTAGATTTTGTAGATTCTTGTTGCACCTTTAATTTTGTATTTTTGTTGTTTGGTCGCCAGCATTGATGGGCATTACTCCTCTCTGGCACACTGCCGTTATGGCGAATAAATACACTCTCAAGGCTCCGACACACGCTCCGGAAACCGGCTCCAGAAATCGACGACAGCTTAGTCCCGAAGGCAGTCAATGACGTTAGAAGTCGTGCATCGGCACGAAAAACTGGCGCCGGAATCTGGCGTCTAATTTATGGCGCCGATTTCTCTAGCGTGTGTCAGGGGCCTAATGTAGTAGGTTGTTGTTTTCACGAACATCACTTGAGATCTGCACTGAACTAAGCACAGTATATCCTGAAGTAGCACTTAACACCCCCAGTGAAATCATTTGTTGTTGCAGGAAAATAACGAACTGCAAGCACAGTGCGTATTCGGCATCATGACCCTTCTTATTGGCTGTTGACGACGTAGCCTAATGTTGACGTAAATATTTGGCTGATAACTTCTGTCTTTGCAAAGCAACCCAATTTTAATTCCGAAACATTTCGTTTGGACTATTTCACGTGCGAATGAATGAATACGGTAACATGTTCGCACTCAATTGACGGAGGTCGACTGTTTCATGCGTGCTTTAGCAGCACTGAAGCAAGCAGTTAACCGGCACTTATTAGCGTTCAAGTAACGCTCAGACGACCGGCCCTAATCCGTTCTGCTCGAGAAGTTCCGAGAACGAACGAAAGAATCCGATGACAACAAAAGCGATGAAATATTGATCAATACCGTAGGCTTAATGTCTGGAGACTTCGCTGCTGACGACCGCATTAGTTTCGTGCACAGTAGTTGCCATAATAAACGACCGCGGGACGGTATAGAAGATCCATACAAGTAGCAAACACAGGGAGAGGGAGAGGGAGCGGATGACTGGACGGCGAGTCGTTATGAGTAAGTAAGTTTATTGAAATGTTGTAGCCATAGGGCTAGATTCGTTACATGACATACAAATAAAATACAAATAATACTAATACAGTTATAAATACAAATACAGTTACAGTAGTGACAATTATAGCATATGTACAAAATATATGTACAAATTATGTAAGCTTATAGTCTAAATATCTAACATCATGCCCGCGATCGAGATTAAAACATTCTTCAGCATGCGAAAGGGGGGAGCGATCGCCCCTCTGAATGCGCCACTGCAACAAGCACGCACAGTGTCAAACACGGCGACTATTTTTACAAGTACATTTATTTACATGTTCTACCTCTGAACCGCTCAATGTCTGTCACATTTTGCACTGGCCTTATTTATGACAGAGAAATTAGGCACATATATTTGTTCACACGTTGAAACGTTGGAGATCATTGGCGAACACTCACTTGTCTCGAGTGATTTCTATGTCTATCGCATCCCAACTATACCGAGTCTTGTTAAATCGCTTGGTTTCGTCACCATTGTTGATACTGCGGCAGTAATCCGGCGTTCGGTGAACTGATCTGCTCACTGACGGCGAAAGTGAATCATGCCGTAAACAATGAACAACGCAGGCAGGCTGCCAAACAACAGCTTCCACTGCTTGCAGCACGTTTGGCTTTATTACATGACAGTATCGTTCTCGCGTTTTACTTGGTTGCGTTATTGCGTAAGAACAAGTGAGTGAAGCTCTGTTATCATCGTCCCTGCACAGCTTTGCGACCGTTACCGTTGATTCCCGCCATCACATTGGCGAACACAACGTACGCTGAACGGCCATAACACGGCGAAAAGGGAAAATAGTGCAACGGCGCTCGGCAATCAAAGAAAAATACTGCAACAGCCCAAACGGCCCTATTGAAAAATAACGCAACGGCTCTAACGGCGCTATTTCTATTGCACTATTGCAGTATATTTCACCGTATTCCCTGTTCTCCATTAGAGCCATTGCAGTATTTAGAAATTAGTGCCGTGGACGCTGTTGCGGTATTTGCCGATAGAGCCGTTGTGGTATAATTCCGATATTCCCTCATAGCCTTTACAGCTGTTACTGTATTTTCCTTATCGCCGTTAGGGCCGTTTATACAACCTAAGTTCCTGTCGGTGGCTTCTGCCGTGGTCTACGGGCTTTCGTGCCATGACGGAGTTCTGGCGGAACACACCGCTTTCGATGGCGCTATTCACCGTTTTTACCGCGCTGCATGGAATGCAGACGCGGTCTTGCGATGAGAATTCCGTCCGTCCGTCTGTCCGTCAAATGCGTGAATTGTGACAAAACGGCAGAAAGATATGTTTAGATT
>Ga0209562_1000662_pt1 | contig 12036 bp, 12 predicted proteins | sample WorMetvacBELIZE2_FD_187399 | JGI IMG/M metagenome (GOLD analysis project Ga0209562, IMG submission 187399) | Marine gutless worms symbiont microbial communities from Max Planck institute for Marine Microbiology, Germany - Olavius vacuus BELIZE.2... | ecosystem: Host-associated > Annelida >...
GGATGTAGACTCGGTGAACAGCTTCAAGAACAATCTACAGCGCTTGCGGAATACTCAGAAGGGTTTCTTCGAGGACTGAAGTCCGACTAACCCATTGGCTGCACAAGTTCATACTGGTGAATGACTTGATGAAACTTGAAACTGAAAACGTTAAAAACAATGGGTACTCCTAGAAAAATTAACGCCATCTTGTTAAATATTAATATAAATCGACCAAAATTGTTAAATATGTGTAGCTATAAACTGGCAATATACTGACAAAATTTCACGGAAATATACTTAACCGGAGTGAAAATATTGCAAAAAGTTTTAGGGAGGCTACTTTTTTTGACTCACACTGTATACATTTCGGTGCGGCCCACCACGGATATTCGCTTTAATGGAAAGACAACCCTATCCCTTCCCCGCTCCTTTCCTTCTCTACCACTTTCCAACTCTAAAAGCATATAGAATTGCTACATGGATCTGGAGAAGTACACTACATTGTATCATGACAACAGAACAGCGACACCATCATTTTGAAAGTGAGAGAACAGGGAACAAGTTTACGAGCAAATTTTTTTTTGACCGCTACCATCCTTAAAGTTCACCTGTGTGGGCTCCTTCACCTTCATAAGCCCATCAACTTGCATGGGACCCTTTCGCTTTCGTGTGGCCCTTTTGCGCTTATATAGGGCCTTTCAATACATATATGGCACCCTTTTGATGATCTGTGGCTGTGCCGGCTGTGGAGTGCAGATGCTTTTAAATAACAGACGAGAAACGTTCTAATTCTGCTCTTGGCGATGCTTTGTTCAATTTATTGTGCTAATGGCGACTACGCGCATCTAAATCTGCATGCAATATTACTGTATTGTATAGTTTGAATACGATGTATCCTGAATGCTCCAATACTATCCAACCTAAACGATCAAAACCCTTACAAATAGGCCTATTTTACGTAACTCTTTCTTTCACATGACAATGCTTCTACTGAATCTCATGCCTGTTCTTTTTCTAAAATGATACTGATCATTCCAAGGTGGCCTCCAATTTGTTTGCCTTTCAATGTTAATTGCTAAAATCTTTATAGTTTACACAATAAGAGCGCATCTGAGGTTTTTTAAGTTCGTACTATACAAATTTTCTCATTATTATTATAATAAACAAAAATGCCAACAAATTATGTTTTGGTCATTTTTGTTGTGTTCACAACCACACAAAAATACTATTTCACGTACTGGATGTCTGGTAATCAATGGTATAATAGATTATTTCACCAGTATGCCCGACATATCCCAGCTCCCGGCTAAAAGCCACAAGATCAAGGCCGGCTTTTCCTCGATAATTTGCAAATTACTGTTAAACTTCTGCATGGCACGTGTAGAATATAATAACACACAAATGAAAGATGTGCTACATCTCGTCATACCAGATCCGACCAAGACGCCTTGGCCGAGCTCGTTTATTACACTACAGAGTGAACCAAACAAATCATGATACACATAAGTTGAGGCATTCCACAAATGACAATCAACTAACTGTCAATGGTACAGTTTGCACCGCAATGCAGGCACCTGCTAACTGGCAATGGTGTCTCAGAACATGCAGCTACACTGCAGACCCTGAGAACATCGGCATAACATACATGTATGTACGTTACAACACATTCACTATAAACGTTCACTATAAACCAGTGTAGAACATCTGTTATTTACAAACAACAAATATACGGTACGGTACACCATGTAAACAAAGAACACGAATCACATTTCAACAGAAAAAAACAAATCTTCATATAATTCACAATTCCTTGTTATTAGCATTCTTCACTCTGAACTGTAAATATATACACTGTGTCTCAAAAACAGTTCTGACCATTAAACTCTCTGTAACTCTGTCAAATCTTAACCGATTTTCAAATTTTTTGCACTGCTGGAAACGTATGAAATTTATGACAAAACCCATGCATTACCCACCTGAGCACCTCACCTTAGGCACGTTGCTACACTACCCTGGGCAATAAAAAAATTCAAATTTTGTGCAGATACTCAGCAGATATGGAAGAAAATGCAGAGAAATTACATTTTAAATGCACCAATTTTAATTGCTCCATGTGTGTAACTGTTTATAATGAGTATATTTATGTGCTCACAGAATAATTGAAATATTTAAGCATACGAAGGCATAGTTATTTTCTTCAATAAAATGTTGCATGGTAGTGAAACTTTTTCAACAGCTTATTATCACCACGCTTTATCTGGCTTTTCTCAGAAAATTCACTGTCAACCTCTTTGCTGTGTACCCCTTCAAATACAAACTTTTTATCAAAATCTTGTCCTTGTCGCTGAATACCATGTTGATTGTTTTGACAAACACTGCAATGACGTATGCTGTGATGAATTTCGAGTGCCACAAATTGATCGCAAAAGTAAATAAGTAAAAGAATAGTGACATGGAAAATTTTATTTGCAATCAGTATGGGGAAAGACTCGCTATTTTATACACCGAAAATATCAAAATTTGTGGATGAATAACAAACTTAGAGGTGACTAAAAATGCAATTTGTTTGCGTTTTATTCCACATCTACAGTAAATTTGAATTTTTAATTTCCCAAGGTAGTGTAGCAACATGCCTAAGGTGAGGTGGGTAAATGTCACGGGTTTTAGCAAATTTCATACGCTTTCTAGCAGTGCAAAAATTTTGAAAATCGGTTAAGATTTGACAAAGTTACAGGGAGTTTAAAGGTGGGAACTTTTTTGAGAAACAGTGTACTTATACCTATGATCATAATCAAAATTAGATCATTTGTAGTATTTTACTGGAACTTTACAAATTTTATTTTACACTGTACACCACCGTGTACCCTCACAAATTGTGTGTACAAACATATCTTTATAGTACATATTAGATTTAAAATCACAGACATGGTGAACCTTATACAATTACAAAAGGCACTGAAGACAGCTGTATGGCCACAACTTTTAACAGTACTTTTCCTTTCAACTATGTACTGTGGACGAATTGTCTACAAAGTCTCCAGCAAACCTCTTCACAAAGTTAAGTATGATTTAACAGGAACACACACTTCCCAGATGTCACTTCGTAAATTTGAGAAAACATCTACTATGATTGATAGAACAATGTGTAATGATACTGATGTCCATATGCCGTACACATATCTGGGTTGTGACAAAAACGAAATTAAGAGGTTGGCAGAGAACAGGGTAGCAGAACACACTGAACTGACTGCTGGATCCAGATAATAAAAAGATATGGAGTTCTGTTTCAACAGTGATGCCAAGTTTACAGTTCTCGAACGTTTGTGAAAAGGACGTCCGTGAAAGGGACTGGCATGCCTCAAACTTGACTCCAGAAAATTCTAACCAATTATCAGCAATAATCTGCACACACGTTTTGTGGCCATGTTTCTGAGACAATCACGTTGATCACTGATGTTCTCACAATGTGTCCTCAACATGTGACATTACTGTATAACATTTTCCCCACAACACGGGACCCACATAAATGCTACGTAAGTGGCATGGCTGTGCCGCCGTCACAAACCATACGGTCATTACCTATGAGAAATGTTTGAGTCAGTAAACCAGCTTGTAACAAGCAGTGATCGGCTGTAATGCACAGCTGGCAGCCGAGGAGAAATGTCCAGTCAAAGAATTTTCTGGGGGGAAATGTCTGGGGGAAAAGCTTCCAGGGGTTCTCTGGGGAATTTTCCAATTTTCAGGGGAGAAGAATTTGTCTGGGGCAAATTGTCCGGGAGAAACTGTTTGAGGGAATGTCTGCGGGTTTTCCGGGGAATTTTCCGGCGGGACAGTCCAGGAAAAATGGAAATGTATGGGGCCTAGTTAAAGGACAGAGACACAGAGGGCTTTTGACCAACTATACTATTAGCTCAGCCAGCTGATCTAAAAATCACAAAGTTGGCTACAGTTCAGCACTTTCAGGAAGACAGACTAGTAGCTTGTAGCAAGCTGGTGCAGCAGTTCTGTCCGAGGCCAATGATGCACATACACAGCCAGCACCTTTCTGATATTATATCACGGCACTTGAAGACCATGATGTCACAAGTGCTTGCCTAATATATTCTCTCCACCTTCCCAACTACCTTCCCCTCCCACATTGGCAAAACAGCATTATCACATGTAACTTCTTCGTTGACGACTCCGGACTCAAATTCATCACAGACAGTCTTGAAGAAGTACCTGAAAAACATCCAGCAAATAGCGGCAAATTATGCAAAGAATGAACAACTTGTGCACCTGAATAACTTCCTAATATACATGAACTAATAATAACAATAGTAATAATAGTGAAGACAATGTTTTTGGTGTCGTAATAATGCCAGGCATTGTGAGAGTTCACATGATGACCTGAAAGACCTTGAATAAGCATTCAAGGTAACAAAAATAATATACAAATTTCTGCCAGTGGGTAGTTAGTACAAATAAGCTGAAGCTGTTTCTCATTTCTGAAACACAACAGTAAAAATGACAGCAAATGCATAACTTTCTTCTGCTACCAGTCGAACTCTTACTGACGTACGCTGCATTTTAAGAAATATTGGTCCTGGTAATCACCAATGTTCAGTGATGTTTCTATTTATGTTGTGTAGTACATCTGCATTTGCAATGTTTCTTAAAATTAGCGACATATTGTAAAAACCCATATTTTTCATACTCCACGTGAATCTATCATTCCGAGTGAAGTTGACTTGTCAGAATTTTGCCATAATATTTCATGTTAGAAAACTGAAGTGACAAGACTATTTAAAAGTGAAAAGTCTTAATACATTTAGCCATTCTGACACAATATGTAAGTGTTAGAGACAGACAAATGGAGAGAAATGCTACCAATACAGCATTATGCAACAAAAACGTGATAAAAGTGATGTATAGTGAATACAAATAACAGTATAGAACACTCACCGATAGTTGCCTTTCTTGGCAATATGCTGCTTGAACTGGCCTAACGTAACATTCTTGCCAACGATTGTCGTGCGATATGGTATTGGTTCATCACAGAAGTAGTACCCGACGACAGTTGCGACAGCCTGATCTACTCCGTATTTCTTCATAACCTTGTTACTGTCGAAAATAAAACCAGAACAACAAACATATTCAATTGGCCAGCTGCAACCAACGATGAGAAGAATCCGCTCACATAAAACACTCACACACAAAACCACAATCACTTCAACTTCTAATGAAACTTCCTGCTGTGAACATACAATGCTACAACTACTGGTGAATTCCTTATAATGACAATGTGTAAATTGCTATACAGTGAATACTTTTAAAACATATTTCAGCTGAATTAGAACCGGAAACTAATATTAGTTGTGTTATATGAGCAATGGCGGTGCCAGGACGTCAAGGCAGCCAGGTCATTTCCAGGTCACTAAGGTCGTGAGGCAGGTCATCAGGTGCAAACGCCAGCACAGTAAAGGAGCCAGGTCATTTCGAGGTCAGAAAATCATCAAGCCAGGTCACCAGATGCACTTTTTCCTCAAAAAGTTGACAACCTTTTTTAGATGTAGACCTCAAAACACACTAAACAGAGGCCGCCAACATGGCTGATTGTTTCACTGTCAAAATAAAACAAATAAAGCGGTCAGATATGGTAACTATAAGCTGCCTAATTCAGTGAAATGATCACAAAATAATGCCCATTATGCCATTCAGGTTTACCACTTTCAGTATCAATTGAAAGCGTGTATGTAATTTTCTAGGTCTGAATAGTACATTTCCTATGTGTGAATAATATGAAGTTACATCCTATCTTGCACTGTTTCCAATATATGACAGATTACTGGCCAAATTGTTGCTGTTGATAGGGGCATGCCTCTCTTTAATACATGCGTTCAGGCCACCCCTAGATTCAGGATTGTGAAATTTAGCCTCAAAGAACTGGAGAGATCATTCTGTGGTGTGGTGCAAAGCATACTTCAATATCTTAAACTGTGTAGGCAGACTCTCGAATGTGATGGACACTGGACATTCTCATAGCAAATGCCATGCTTAACTACAGTGTGTAGTCAAAAAGCCTGGACACATACCATGATTAAACTCACTCTACCTATTCTATGCTGGAGAACACTGCCGAAAATCACAGTTGCCAAGGTCCATAAGTAACCACGCTGCATTCCTAATGAAAGCCAGATAAACACTTACTCAGGCTTGACGCCACATAAAGTTAGGTCTTCGCATGACGAACTCAATGCTGCAGACACTTGCAAACCACCACGCAATGTCGAAACAGGAATGAAAGAAACTGGCGGAGGCATCAGCTGCCCATCTCGTGCTACTGAACCATTGACACCAGGATGCAGACTACAACGAAAAATTTTTAAGCTGAGAACAACACGACTGCTGAAGCAGTTACAGGTAACATTAACTACCACTGCTACAGATACTACGACTACAGTTTAAATGCTCTCCCATAAACACAAAAATCAAATGTCTTCACGAAGTACCTATTACTACCAATATATGCCACAGACTTAGTTTTTGGTACTGAGAACTTTTTGTTTTCCTCTGAGAACTTTTTGTTTAAAAGCGTATACGACACTGACATTGACATCTTGACAGTAACACAGATATCATCACCAATGATGCAAGTGTTCATCAGTTTGACTGACTGAAGTACCCCTGTAGCGTCTTTATGACAGCATCACTTCAATCAGTATTTTTTAATGATTTTAATAATACCAGGTAATGATAATAATAATAACAAGTAGGGCTGTACTGAATATTCTATTAGTGTATTCATATTCGGGCAAATAATACTGCTAAAAGTAAACCAAATACGAATGATCATTCACTTTCAATGATTACAAAATTGACTGTGTTTCACTAAACTTTTAATAAGTTTTAGCGAGTTTTATGACTCTGCGAGTACATATGTATTTTACACTCATACTGGTAAATTTGTGACATTGAACGTGAATGCATATCTAGTATAACGATGTTAATGTTAAGGATGACGAATGACAATGACATTGCTTCGAAGTTCAAAGTAACTATTCGTATTCTATTCATATTCGGCCAAATAATAGTTTTAATTATTCCTATTCGACTAAATAGTAAAGACCCCCTATTCAGTACAGCCCTAATAATAAGACAAAGTAACCAGCAGCAACAACTAACTTGAGTACCATAATAAACTAATTATGCTGATCAATGTGAGCAAAAAAAAGAAAACAGTGTTTATCTTCAAACATACGACAGCTTGACTTGAGTCTGCTTACCCAGATTTTAAAGCAGCGAGTCTTGATTCGGCAGCGGGTGAGTGTTGCTTGCTATCACTCAAGTTCGGTGATATGTGTGCAAGCAGTGGTGCGTCCTGGCCAGTTGCCCTGTGCTGCAGCCGCAATAGATCGTTACCAGAGACATGAGTGCGATCAAGGGACTCGGACCTGTTTGACCGATGCAGCTGACCACTGACTGCTGCTGACTGATGTTGCGTACCTTTCCTTGCACCTCCGCTGCCAGAACTGACACATAATATTATTACGTTACCCATGCAATAAGCAATGCATGCTTCACACATCTCTTGAAAAATACCAACAGTTATGAAGACAAAATGTCAGCCACTATGATAGTAAAACAGTCAATACAGCAACACAAAGGTGTACAATAAACGAATCTACACGAATCTTTGACTGTCCTGCTGCATTACTTATCACTAGATTAGTCATCGGAACGTTTAATGATCAAACATCTTTATCATTGGCTGCATTCTTTTGGCTTGGCCCGGCTGGCCCGGGCCAGGCCTAGCCGTTCTTTTTTGACGACCGGCCGGGCCCGGCCATGTTGGCTAGCGTTCTATTTTACCGGCCAGGGCGGCCCAAAGTTGGCCTGGCCGTTGAGTTCAGCCGTTATAGGCCACGCCCACGTCCCGCACTTTTCGTGTTTGCATAAATGGCGTCGGCAAGCGATGTGCAAGGTAAAATGATTATTCTTAGTTAATTATTAGTGTGTCTGTGCATAAATGACGGAATGTTTCGATCTGTACAATTTTTGTATACATCGGTAGCACTGTGCAGGTTGTAAGTTGTCAGTAACTTCAGTTAATGCAACTGCGCGATACCATAAGTCATATATTTGAGTCTGTTGTTAATGTATTGTTGTTTCCATGATAAATATATTGGATTTGACATTTGAAGATGCTGAAATTAGCAAAGTAGGCCTACTGAAGTGTAGAGCGTTGTCGGTTAATGTGGTTTCCTGCTGCTGCATACTGCAAGTCTTTCGCTGGTGAATGAAATAGCCTGTAAGCAATGACTGTAACCGTTCTTTTTCCTTGGGCCAGACCTATTCAACCTGAACGATGTATCACGTGACGAGACCGGCCCGGGCCAGCCCGGACCATTTCAAAAGAACGCACCCATTAACATTGACTTAATGCTGCATCACTAATGTTAACTTTTCTTTTTTGGTACAGTAATGAATAGCACTTCTGTCAACACAGTGTGGAAAAACTGTTTTCTATACACAAGTAACATCTCTGCCTTGCCAAAAAAACTCTAGTTAATTAGATCCTAAAATTCTGCAAGTCACAGATTACAAAATGTGGTCAGTGTCAATGAGAAATTTACTAAATTATGAGCACAAACTTACCTTTTGTGTGATGATCGTCTCTGCGAAGAGCCACGGTCTGAGCCGTCTGTTGAACATCGAGTTCTGCCAGCAGAGTATTTCTCATTATCAAGTACCCACATCAACACTCTACACCATCATTTCACACAACACTACAATCACGATAAACAGCAACTAACAGTTCTCTCCATCATTTTACATACTTTTTCAAACAAGTATTCTTTATTATACACTGATAATTTTGTAATTCCCTGCCACAATAAATGATGGCTTAAGCAATTAACAGCTTTTAACACAGTTGTATGGTGCAACTGCATTATTACGAATGTTTTTGCCTTGTGGCATTTCTGTTTCACATATAAACAATTATTTCATTATTAATTAATACTGTTACTTATTACTAATGGAAGATAAATGACACACTCAACGGGTCAAAAACTATTCATTTACATTTACTATGTCACAAGCCATCTCAACATCAGACTATCAACAACAAGTAGCTCAGCTATTGTAGAGAGACCACTGCAGGATGGGTTAGTTACGGCCAAAAAGTGGAAGACTGGAACTGGGATACAATATTTACGGACATTATAGGTCTGTATTCAACCACTGTGATAGTAACTGACAACTAGCTATCTTGTACCATTCCTGAGTTATCGCAGCTTATTGTTCAAATTTTGGACACTTTGCATTCTTGAGCCACCCTTTGGGGGCTTAGGGACAATGTACTGTCCATGTTCATCTTGGGCTCATTGGAAAGCGCGTAGTGGACATCATAATAGTGATAACTGAACTGATTTAGCTAGATGTTACAGCTGAGGCGCTACAGGTGAAAATAGATCGAAAATCGGCAATATCCCTCCAACGTGGTCAGTTTGATCCAAAATATCAGGTAGAAGGGGACATCCCCACCAATAATTTTTGCATAGATAGTTAGGCCAATAAATGCCCTACAACTTTGCCGCCGACAGTTTTCACACAAAGAAACTTTGCAGCAAACTTTGTTCAAGCGAGGTGTGATTTTAGAGGGAAAACAGCCGTTTTGCGTTTTTGAGCCCCCTTTGGGGGACTTAGGGGCAATGTATGATGATCATCTTGGGCTCATTGGAAAGCGCGTAGCGGACTTCCTATTAGTGTTAATTGAACTTCTTTCGCTAGGTGTTACGGCTTAGGTGCTACGAGTGATTATCTGTTCAAAATCGGCAATTTCGCTCCAGCGGGGCCAGTTGACCCACAATTTCAGGTAGAAAACAAGGCTAAATGATGTTTCGTATGGTATAAAAATCTAGATAGATTTTTCTTCAGTTTTGTCACAATGCACGCATTTGACAGATGGACGGACAGACAGAATTCTCACTGCTAGACCTCGTCTGCATTCCATGCAGCATGGTAAAAATTCAAATTGAGTTGAATACACTAATGCTCCTTATCGACTGGAATAAGGAATAAACATAAACTGTTTTCCATAGTTACCTTATCAGTATTCTCAAAGCTTAAAGTGTGCCATGATAGAGTGCTATCTCCCTCTCTTAGACCACTCAGCCTGTAGACAGGTGTGCCACTCAACTGCATGCCAAAGATGCTACTCATTACACCACTTTGCCAAACTACATGCATTTGTAGATGGTTTTAATCTGTGTTTGTGATGCAAAATAGTCCCACATTTATCTAAAATTAACAAGAATGTTGAGTTATGCAGAATGAGTTATGGCAAAACTCAATGATATTTCATGATTATTACCTTTCTTTCGTAGCTTCTGAGGAATCCTGCATGGTTCCACAAACATTAGAAGTGGCTGACGAGTTGCCATGTGCAGGTTCCAAGCTACGTCGAGTCCCAGCACGCTTGGTGTCGACGTCAGCCGCAGCACCAAAAGTGCTATCAATGCGTGAAGACACGCCATGCTGTCTATTATGCCGCAAATCACGTGACGAATCTTTACACAACGCCGACGTCGCATGTCTGTGTCCATGACGCACTTTATCGTCATGACCTAAAAGGTCGTCTTTTGTCCGATTCGCTGAAGACTTTGAATGGCCGCTACTGTGGCCTTTAGACGACAGTCCGCCACCAGCACTCACCACTCCGCGACCTGCAATAACTTGGCGGCTTGGAGTCTGCAACCCTGGAGAATGCAGTGTGCCTGGAGTCGGACCATTGGAGCTTTCCCAGACACGTGACACGTGCTCCTCTAGAATGCTCTGTGCATTGTCGTCAGTTTCACTGTCAGTCATTACCGAACGCAGCAGCATCGAGGTGAATGGAAAGCCCTCGACAGCAGAGGTATTAAGAGCACATGCGCTTGGGATTGAAGAACGTACCGACACATCGAGTACGTGACTTGCGTCATTATCCTACAATGCAAATATCTCCAACACTGTATCTCCACAGTATCATGCCAGCAGCATCATAGCGCAATACTAAAACTACCCATTTAGTAAAGTAAAGTAATGTGAAATTATATAGCACTTTCTCATTTAGTAAGTAGGCAACAGCTCGAAAGCACGCAAATATGGTCCATGTGTTACAAGGGAATCACACAGTTTTACCTACCACTCACACACGAACCATTCCTGCCTGTGCTCCCCAGCCGTAAGGTGTCACCGCCCTTTGGCTGGTACTCAATGTGCCTACCCATAAAGGGATGGTTAGGCTGAGTTGACCTGGGTGGTTGGTTACATACCAAGATAAATGTCCTGCACTTGGAACTGAACCAGGACATGGTCACCCATCCAAGTACTAACTGGGCTGTTAGCAGGAAAAACTGGACACGTCTCTACTACTCCTACAGGTACATTCAAAGTATTGCAGTGCAATAAGTGATATCTTTTGACTATTGATATATGAGAAATACTTCACAGCACAAGACGGACTTACATCAATACTATGCAGTGATGTAGTAATTCGTTCGAATTTGTCCTGCTCGTCTTTGAAACGCTGTAACTTCTCAGACAACATCTGAGCAAACTTCTCAGGGTTGCTTTGAGCAATGTTGCTATCTGTAGGCACTCGTTCTGTGCGCTGAACAGCAACATTGAAACAATCAGTCCATTATCCACACAGCAAAAATACACAGCTAACTAATGATTTTCAAACGAAATCAATTTCTAAGCAAAATCTTACAACATTATACTGCTCCATAGCTCATCAGGTGGTTGTATTGTACATGAAATCCAAATAATCCACTAAATGACAAACTGTACCTCTAAGCCATCAGACTGTGAGATATAACATTACTTAGTGCACTTAATGTGCAAGTTGTGCAGCATTTTTGTAGGGACCTGCGAAGCTTCGATTTCGAATCGAACTTCCGATTTGGGATTCGATTCGTAGTGATGATCCAATTCGAAATTTTCGAATCGTCCGCACCGACAATCGTCCTTTGTAAAGAAACGATTGGCGGTGGTTAAATTTGCGTTTAAAGTCGAGTTTGGGAG
>Ga0209562_1000663_pt1 | contig 12025 bp, 13 predicted proteins | sample WorMetvacBELIZE2_FD_187399 | JGI IMG/M metagenome (GOLD analysis project Ga0209562, IMG submission 187399) | Marine gutless worms symbiont microbial communities from Max Planck institute for Marine Microbiology, Germany - Olavius vacuus BELIZE.2... | ecosystem: Host-associated > Annelida >...
GACTTCGAAATAACCTGGTTCCTTTACTGCGCTGGTGTTTGCACCTCATGACCTGCCTCACGACCTTAGTGACCTGAAATGACCTGGCTGCTTTGACGTCCTGGCGCCAGAACAGCTTTCACTGAAAGTGGTCCAATATTCGTCTTTTCCTATTATTATTGATACATTTTTAACATTATTGACGAAAATCATTTACATCCCTACCAGTTTTCGGTCAAAAGTTTATCTTCATCAGAATGCAGCACTTCTCAAGTCGAAGAAGAAACTCTAAGAAGTAAAGTGACGTGCAATGCGACAGTTATGACGTCATCACGCCATTAAGTAACGCATCACGCATTCATGTCTCCACTGGTACAAAAAGCGTAACAAAAGCAGGAATAAGGTTATGTGCAAATTTTCATGTGCAACCAATTGAACCAACAGCAGAAAGACTGCCAAAGATATGTTCACAGAAGTATTACAAACAGTTGTAAATTGTCTGTGCCATAGACAGATATACCTGAGCCATTTTTCTGAGACAGTGTACATATATGTACAGAAAGAAGATCTCAAGATAGTGGTATATATCACCCCACCCCTAGCACCACAGAAGCGACTATACACAGATTTGTAGCTCAGCTCAGCTGGCTAAGCTAATAGTATGTTACCTCTCTCTCTTTGTGTATGATGTGTGTGTCTGTCCCGAGGCCGGCACAAATCATAACCGTTGCATGTAGAAACTTGTAATCCCACATGCAGATCGGGACAGCTACCCCATGATAATTCATGCCCTAGAAAATCCCCCAAGCAAACCCTCGGACATTTCCTGCAGACATACCAACTCTGAGTATTCCCCTGGACTTTCCCCATGAAACCCCCACAAAAAAGCAAATTTCCCCGTGAGATTTCTGCCAGACATTTCTCCCCTGGACAGCTCCCCCAGAATGCCAGCTGAGCCTCACAGCCCATGGGCTGCTTGTTATGTAGAAGTATTATATCCCAGGTGTACGACCAAACACGATGTTTTATATCACTCGGCGATATGTGACAGGCACTTAACATATAGCACAGTCTGGTAAAGTCTTATTACAAATGACAACAACTATACATGGCAATAACAACAACGACCCTCTGCTCCAAACAATATTTACTTAATTAAAAAATTAACTCGAGCAAATAGCTTACTTCAGTCACTAATTTATACAAAGGAAGCTGTAAATATATTTTTCCCGTTTAAAAAAATGCAAAAGCATGCAGTCGTTCCAACAGTAAAATACTCTCAAGCAGAATCTCGTACTTCGGGCAAAAATGACTCCCAGCAGGTCACGACCTACAATTTCAACCAAAAATTTCTTTACAACACAATATAAAAAAATATCATGTACCTAGAACCATGAAGCATCACAGAATACAGAGATACTCCTGTTACAGTACAGTATATCACTGTTGCAAAAACAGTTAATGTTAACATGTATTATCATTATCATAATAATTTGTATACTAAAGCAACAACTTCACAGCTTTTGCTTTATAAAGGGAACACACTTTCTACCATGTCCACACAATATTAACAAATTGTAATAGTATATAACACATTTATGCATAACAAAAACAAGAGCACTTGCACAGAGCATACTCCCACCAAGGCCAAATTGTAGGAAAAAAATTACTGATATATTGTGGCATCTTCAGGCACACGTCCAACTAACGTGCCATCTGCCGAATGAGAACGTAATGTCTGGGCTGTGGCTGGTATACTACTGTTGAAGATATTCAGTTTTAGGATTTTAATAATCCAGATGTAGATTACTTCCAGTCTACTGCTTCACCACAGAGCTGATGATGGTGTGTTTGACTACTGACAATCCTGCAATTGGCACAGCTTGCTTTGTAGCAATTTGAATGAGATCTGAAAAGACTCGGTCAGCGGGTGACATCATTAATTTCCCTGCAAGCAGGAAGCTAAGTTAAGCGACAAGGCCACTGATGCTATCTTTAGCTGACGAATGAATGCAACTGCCAAAGCTGGTAATGAGCAAACATGGTACTGAGTGGACATATCGACACTGGTCAGTTATGGTCAGTCAGTTGTTGATGACCAATTCGAGGTTACATGCTGTGTTGAAAAAGTCACAGATGACAACATTGTGTATGGTACAGTCAGCATAACTGTTATCATTATCAATGCCGTACCGTCACATGTGTGAGTTTACCTGTTGTTGATAATTCATCATGCACTGCAGGTAGTTGACAACAGTGGACTTGAAGTCACGAGCTTTCTGACGATCGAACCTTGCCAGCTCCTTGCGTATTGTCTCTGAAATTTCCTTGAAATCTTCCTCATTCTTTGTAACTCTTTGCTCCAACTTTCACACATCAGCCACAGACACAGTGCTATGTAGCTGAAACAACCTTCAAAGTCGTCAAAATTTATGCCTAATTTGACAGATTGCACATTTGTGTTCCAGTTCCATGCAGTCACTAATTGCCTCATTGTTACCAAGATTATGTGAGTTTCTACACAACCGCATTGGACTATCTGAGTATCAATTGTCACTACCGCCACACAGCATTTACTCCCATAGGCCTATAAACACAACATAGGGAGAGAGGGAAGGTGGGGAGTAGTGAGTCAGTTGCAGCAGCCCAAGCTCTGGGTCTGTGAGGTGTATTGTGGTGGCTGCCATTAATAGATAACATAAACAGTTGGCTGCCCTTCCCCTGCTAGATAGAGTTGCACTTACAGCTGCACATTGGCCTACAAATTCTCACTGGACGACAGTGCCAAGAGCCTACAGGGCGACTAAAGAAGAGCCAGCTCCCACCGCCGTGTGACTGGACCAACAGTGACAGTCCATTCACACCAGTGTCACACTGCCAGCACAGTGGCCTACTTAGGGAGCTTGGCCTACTGTGCTACACTAGGTGGCACTTTTGATTGCGATCAGCTGTTGAAGACATCACGATCATGGATCACTTCGTTAAGTGATCGCGGCAAGCCCTAATTACCACCTGTGTGACCGCAAGCGACCTAAACAGTACTTGAATGCATAAACAACAGTAGCATATACCACGTGTGCATAGCATCGCAGGGTAAAGAATCTAAAAGATTTAATTTGATTCGGTCATCACGAATCTATGTCAGGTCTTTGCAAACAAGACTGTGACAAAAAATTCTTGCAATCTGTCTGTTAAATCAAATAACTTACAGCTTAAACCATCAGTCAAATTCCAGATGTAAACAATAATCGATTCAGATCACTGACTCTGTATGTGTTACTGCAATGACAAAGTCAACCAGAAGTATCATCACATACAAACAGACAGCTCGTCACCAGTCAACCATTTCATCTGTCTACCTCGGCAATTTCACGAGTGACTATCGCCAGTCTGTCTGTCTTCCGCTGCTGTTCTAGTTTCATCTGCTCGTCTTTCTTCTTTGCCAAAGATGCTTCCGTGTCTTTCCACGTCTTGTGTAGTTTCACACGCTCATTAAACACATCCTGTCAGAGAACATCATCATGTCTGCTTGAGTTATTTACAACATAAATATGGAAAAGTTGACAGGCATAACCATAAGAACTTGCTTAAAAATAAAAATAATCAATGACGACTTCACAACTTCATTATTTTCAAACACAACTAAACTCTAAGGGCTCATCCTAAGAAAGACATCTGCATGCAACTAGTCTGCTTTTGCATTCATAAGGCATCAACCCCTTCCTCCCACTGCGGATGTCCAGGAAGCAGCCAGAATGGAATTCGACGTTAGCTCTCATCATCATCATCATCATCACTGAATTTTTAGTGCGCCTATTACATGAAGAACATAGGTGCATTACTGAGTCAAAAGGCCCAAAATGTTACAAGAGTTGTCAGTTACTAGGTCGTACAGGTAAACTACCACGTGTAATATGGAACAGCCAAGAGTCACCGTGGACAGACTGTGCCTACAGCATCTTCATCATCAGCATCAACACAAACTGTGTTTTTCAGCCTAACAATGAAAAACATTCCGTTGGTAGACTGGCACCAGTTGTTGAAGTAAGCTGATAATGCTATGCTGCAGATGTCCGCGTACGCTCAACCTTTGTCCGCTTTTGTCCACATTCTGTGTGAACCTTCCCCCTTCACAAAAAAGGAAACGATGACTGGCATAACCATTATGGAGAGCCCCTTACACAGCACATAGCAGTCCTCCTCACCGGCATTCCAAGTGCTGCTGTCACAAATCATACAAAAACAGTTAATCAATCAACATAAACCCTTTGATCACCTGACCCTTTGAGTCAGAGGAATATCAAACCTTAGTGCCATATGTGACCCTGCTAGCCAACTGCTGCCAAAGCTAACGTGTGCAGCAGTGTGCAGGATGTACTGAATAATTGTCTGAAGTTGCCAAATACTGTATCACTGGCAGTACTCTGGGTCAGCATACCAAAATAAAAAGATGGTTCAAAAGTGAGTGATTTTGCTTAATAAACTTAACATAAGCTTAAGGCAAATTATGCTGATATGACATGAACGTAACTGATATGAGATGTGCTGCAAACCTTAATGGACTGAATGACACACACATAGTCCTTGATCAGCTCTGAGATGACATAGAAGTCGACGTCAGCTTGATCGGCATGAAGCTGTGAAAGTTTGTTTGTAGTGTCAGACAGCTGGGATAGAGTTCTGGACAGCGCCATGTCTTCCTCGGTACTGCCGAGTACCGCAGTCGACTTGGCTAACAGCTGAGCATTCTGTGACAGTTCTGGAATACAACGTCAGCCAACAACAGTTACGATGTGATGTTTGCCTAAGTGTTATCTACAACGTTATCACCACCAATGCACGTCACCATCACTATCAGGAAAAGATGCACAAAAACAGAGCATAAAGAGCAGGAAGTTGAAAGAGTAACCAACTAATCGAACCAGGTATGAGCATGGCATCTTGTGTATGGCAGAAAAGTCTTGAACTTTACTGATAATGACCATATGATTATACACATTATACCGTTACCAAGTGTAACTAACAAGACGAGCTGAACAACAAACAGCTCTGCTAAACAATATAACGACGTATATGTCAAGGCACTGTAGTTCCAACACACAGTTGCAGGCACAAGTTCTCATATGGGAGAGTATAAAATTGTCATTACGTCTTGCCATTACCAGCTGACTGAGTGTCACTGTCGTTGACAATATGTTTAATTAATCTGCAAGTAATTGTAACAAAAACAGACATGATTCTAGCAAAACTGCTGCTACATAAGCTATAACGACAGTAATAATCAGAACAATAGTAATAATAATAAAATTCGTATCTTTGTCATTGTCATAGCCATTGTCCTCGCTGTCACTGTTGTTGTCATCATCATCATCATCATCACCACTGTCGGTTTTAACAAGCCAATACAATACAGGTAACACATGACAATAACACCCATGACACAGGTACACATGCACACCTTTTCTGTTGGCGACAAGAAGCTCAATGCTTGCATGCAAGTCTTGTAAGTCATGTTCCAGCAGATCCAGCTGTTCGGTTTTATCTTCGAACCACTGTCCACAGTACAAACATCAGACCACACAATATACATCATATCAGACCACCCACAATTGTTCTACACACTCGTCTATCAGTGTCTGCTCTGGTGACTTAGCATCTGAATGGTTACTGGCCTGGGTTCAAAGCCCACGTCTGGTCAGATAATTTGCATTAAGATTACTAATGAGCATGCATGGTGGATATTAGTGTCTCGGACAGGTAAGTAGGTTCGACAATGTCTTCTATAATCTGTTACCACTGGAAGAATGTAAATAGAAGCACTTTAATGCCACCAACGACAGCCCGTCAACATAAGAATAACCACTGTGGTTGGAGACCACACATATCAATGTATGTAAAGTGGACCTACATTCTAGTCCAGGCTATGTAAGCAGGGTATCTGAGAGCTGACCTTGCTAACGAACCTGTCAGTTAGGCTTGCACAGTACAAGCTCGTGTGGATTTATGCTTTCATGCAGTCAGACCGATGGCTCAGGCAGTCATTGCCTCGTTGGGTGTCCTAAGAAGCACATTTATGAGCACTGCTAATGCCGATCCCCTGCAGCAGACAGACTCACTCAGCTTTTGTTTCACTGGACAATTTTCTACCATGCTCACTATGGGTTAGGAAACCATAATGGGAGATCTTAAGAGTTACACATAACTGATCTACAGATGCAATCTGTTGCCTGAGTTTTATCATCGGCCTGGAAACGGAGTGGGACTATTCTGGCAGAAAGGGAACGGATGGACTAAAGAAGAAAATAAGTAAAGCCAATGAAAGAAACAGAAAAGTAAAAGGGGAAAAGATGAGGAAGTATATGGACAAGGGGGGAAAGAGGGGTGCCCCGGCCCCACACGGGGGTCATCTGGTTATGCCACATCAACAGTGCCTAGAACTGTAAACTGACAAACATTGTGAAGACGCATTATGTAAGATTCCTAATCACAAAATCAACACATAATTTAAGCGTTGTCTCACATCATCTGTCTCTGGCATTGCGTAGGTGTATTTGCCGAGACTGTCGCCGACACGGTTGATCAGTCTGACAAGTCCAGCACTGGACAGCGTCGAAGTGCTAGTTGACTTTGGCAGTTCACCGTCGAGCTCCACAAAGTCGACAAAGTCACTGTCACAGTTCAGCCGAGGATGTCGCACAATGCGGTTCAGAAACCTGTATCATACACGAATACAATCTCATCTCATGGAAGATGACCCACAAACAATAACTAACCGTATTGGAAAGTGTAATGATTAACATCTTGAGGCCAGTTTATTCGTCTTACGGTTAGTTTGTTCAATCAAACGTGTGGGCAAACTCTTCCTTGAAATAACTGATTATGTATTACATCACTCATATGAGACATTAAACTGTGCGCACTTACTTGCTCACTCCTTTAGAACAAGGTACAGCACTAAGCAAACTTCTCATAACATAGTAAACGTTACCTCTCCAGTGCTGCCCTTCGTTTTTCAACAAAATCTAAAGATCCCGACTCTTCTTTTGTTACTTTGACCTTGGTCATGCCTAGAACAACAAAGTACACTGGACTGCAATGCATCAAACTTGTACATATTACCGGTAGCATACAACAACACACAGCATATATCTCTACAGTAACTGATGTCAGATGACATATGTATTAAACACAGATTTAGAAATCAGTCGGTTAGTTATTAAGGATTGTTCCTCATCACATTACATCATCGTCAGCATCATATTCATGTCTACTAGAAAGCTTGCCTCTCCCAGATAAAAGTAAAGAAACAGAAGGCTTCTTTCTGGCATATTCAACTGCGTGAATGACAGAACTACAACAATATGACATTTAGGCTGTTCCTTCCAAATACATACAACATTATGATATAGCAAAAAGGAAGCAAATAACATCACCACCATCACCACAACAACAACAACAAAATGAACTTTGTATATTCAAAAAACTTTGAGTATTATATATATCAAAACTGAAACAAAACTTAAACCTGCACTAACTGACGGAATTTGGGCCATATTCAAGTGTCAATTTCTTTAAGCAACATCTAGTTAGCATTAGTGGTACGAAATTAGTTTCTCGATAGTTTTTAAGGTTGTTCCTTCCAAATACATAATTACATGCAGCTAAGATGGTACGTACGACAAAGACACAGTTTCATGGCATGCAAAATTGACTTAAAAACTGGCGAGCTGATGACCTTACTACACACTAGTTCCCGCTACACACCTACAACACTTTTCTCCGGCGGTGGTGGAATCACAATTCCTTGTGCTTGGTATCTGCCAAGCAACTTCTCATGAAGACCAAGGAAGTCGCTGAACCGTCGAGTCACTGTCATTTCAGGCCGCTTGAAATGCTTCATGTTTGTCTACAGAGACACAGAGAAGTGAGAAGGAACACCACACTACCACAAACACAAACACAAAGAATGATAACAGTGATGAGATCAGAATACTCGGCAGACTGCAGAAGCCTACTTACTTACATAAAAGTCTTCACACAGAGCCACTGTACATGGGCACGTCATTGTTATGAAATCATGCAATCTTTGCCATCCATCCATCCATCTACTGTACCCTCAATGTCCACGTAATACGTTGCCAAAAAACTGGAAAGTGTGGATCCTGGCCATAATCCTGCCATAATCCATCCTGCTATATTTTTTTAGTTTACAAAAACACTCTGTCATTATTCAGCAGTGAAATGACTAAAACTGTTACGTGCCCACTATATCATATAAACAGCAGCCAATCGGCAGTTACTCGCAATGGGCAGTACTAACCCACATATCTGAAAACAATGAATAAAAAGACCAAGAAAAATGGCTGCCACTAATTTCTACAGATATATATATATATGAATGCAACTATGCCAAAAAAACTGATGGCAAACGTCTATTAATACCAAAGTTTACATTCATATTTAAACAAATTAGTATAACTTTATACTACTACACTGCTCATAAGTCAAGTTTTAAACCAACAATAGCTCTCGGTAAGCATAATAAGTGAAACCGCAACTGATTTCAACACAATTCACAACTAACTTTAACTTGAATTCCATCAGAATGCTTCACTAAGTGCAACAATAGCACACATTCGATTACAAATTTTAAATTACTAATAACATACAAAAGTTTTTCTGCACGACATAACTTGAACATTCTTACCCTCGTAGTGACTTTGTAGATGATGTACGCACTCATTCCGTCGCCTACTTTCTTAGGTTCAGACACTAGAATCTCAGTCTTAGTAAAGTCATCTTCATCTTCTTCGACAGTCTGCACAGTCCAATGAGCAAAACATTCAGACTTCATCAATAACACTGTTGATGACTGTATGAAGCCAAATCGCTAGTACAAAGAAATGAAACAGAACAAGGAATGAAAATAAATGTGAAAGTGCATCAACAGTTACAAAACAGACACAGTTATTTATTGCTTTTTTTCTACTACTATTTCAACAGGTGCTTCAATGATAATGTCACGACATGTTACTGTCAAGAAATAAAACGGTGTATTTTCTGCAGTCAGTAACATCGTTCACCATATAAAAATACTCACATGAACATCAGACAGAAACAGCACTATATTGGCACAGCAAGAGCAACCTCTGTATCATGTGCAGAAGAGGCTTGTTCTTTAACAGTGTCGTCACCCGTTGTCAACACTGGCTCCGACTCTATTTCACCAGTAGACAATTTTGCTATTGTATCACTGCTGGGATGAGATTCTGCATCTGCATAAACATTTTAATGCTACGTACTATGTGCCATATTCATCAACCAGCATCTTACAATACGTTAATATCCTCCACCGTCACCGTTTTCTACTGTCAACATCCTTTCACTCTGCCATTCCAATACAGGGTGGGCCAAAAAACCTGACCATTTTTAAAAGTGTATGACTCCTGTATATGATGATGTAGGAAAGCGTTCAGTATAACAAAATGTTTAGCTCTTTATCATGTGTAAAACTGATATTTGGAATGTCGCCATATTTAAATATTCTTTGCATAAGTTTGGAAAATACCAATTAATTTAAGCCAGGAAAAACCCAACCATTTTTTACATTTTGTAACTTGCGCATATGATACACAGAAAGGTGATCCATATATCAAACTGTTCAGTAATTTATCAAGAGTAACCGTGATGTCTTGCATTTTGTCAAAGTTAAATATTCTTTGCAGCAGGTAAGTGGATTTCAATCACTGCATGGCCTTTGCAGACCAATATTGCACCCACATACAAAATTTCAGTGAAATTCCATGGCTAAGTTAAAGTGATTTAAAGAAGGAAAATAGACCCCAGCTGGGATATGACGGTAGGTGGATTTAAATCATTACATGACCTCCTGGACCCACAGTGCACCCACGTATCAAATCTAAACAAAATTGAACACCTCACAAATTGCTGTGTTGCTTTTACTTGTGTTGTCGTTTCTGATGTTTTGTTGTTATTATTATAACTATTATGACTATAGGTTTGCTGACCTCCAAATAAGTCTTCATTACAGTTGGTATCAAGATCACAAGTAGCATACTGCAACATCAAAACCATGCAGAAACAATAACAAAATTATCTATCTATCTACAACATGATCTATAATATACTGCGGCTCACTTCTGACAAGAATTCTACCACTTCAAACATACTGTAAATAACTTATGCACTGCACAATGGTAAAGCATTAGTCCAACAGCATACAACACATGGGGTCAGGTCCAATACTGATCTCAATAAAATGCTGCCTCTGGACGATATTTAAGTAAATAAATAAGTACCGGTAAGTAAGATGACTTCTAAATGGCGCTCTTAATTAAAACTTGCTACCAAACAGCCTCAGATTATAAAAGACATCACCAAATCTTTTCACCCGTCCAAGAAATTGAGGCATAATCTGTTATCAGTAATTCTAGTTTGTTGCACAGAAAAGTTCATTTATCATATGCAAGCAGCAACGCATCAAAACAGGTCTCAACCACTGTCGGATACCTTATGGAAGAAGTGACCATCAATACACAGTAAACTAACTTATAAAACCACATCACCAGAACTGTGTACCATCTCAACATCAAACTAGCAACAAGAGCATGTTTTTAAACATTACAAAAATGGGCAACAAAAATGGTTAAAGGATTCTAAAAGAAACGTTCATATGAGACTAAAGTGAACAGACTTGGACTCTATTCATTGCAGGAATGAGTACTGTGTTGAAACTTAATTAAGAACTTCACGATAATAGCAGGCAAAGAAGGCAGTAAATCCAAAATGTTTTTTGAACTGGCAAACGGAAGCAGCTGATTCAATGACACTGCTCAAACAGAGATGTCATTCAACAGTCAGTAAAAATTACCTCAGCATTTGTACTATAAACAAATTGAATAAACTGTCATCAAAGCAACATCAGTAACTGCCTTCAGTAACAGACTGAATCAGCACGGGTGAAATTCAGTCTCCTTAGCTTTCATCCCATTCCATGTCACCACTTTCAATATCAATCACTCCTTTTCTCTTCCATTTGAGGCTTAAAACGTACCTCTTCCACAAATTCTTCCCACCAGTGACAGCATGTCCAATCTACCAGACTAATTTCATGGCTTTCTGACTGATTTTTTAACTTTATTCTGCTCCAGTTTTTGTAATATTTTAGTTTCATTCAGTTACTAATTATTTTGATGTCCTGTGGTAGACAGAGCTGGCTATTTATCAGCTGTTGATCACATGTTAATACTTGCACACTGCATCATCTTGAGGTTACAAGCTAGCCCAGTAGTTCTATGGTCGACATAAACCACACAGCAGCACACTGTCGTCTGATCTTAGCCTCGATCGACATGCCAACACTGGTTATGGCAGCTACGGCGTTCTTGGCAATCACAGACAGACTGGTGGCGAAAGCTCGTGCTCATGAGAGTTGGCCGCTACATCATGATATCTCCAACCCACCACTACAATCAGACAACCGGGCTTTTTAAGGTCAATGAAGTAGGATGACATCGACTTTTGCCAGTACATGCTTTCAACGCTAGTGTGTGATGACTTGCATGCAAAAAATTCTAGCTGACAAGCACAATTAGTGTTACTATGTTATCGCTGAAAGCCAATGGCCGGTGCGTGGTTTATACTGACCCTAGTTCTAGGCACTCCACATGCATACGAGTATATAGGCCGAGTCCGGCTAACACTTCTGCCTGCTACGTAAAATTCTGACAAGGTGATCGCTCATTCGGTTTGTCAGAATTGGTGACAGAGACTGGCATGATGTTGGCGTTGGCAGTAAACAAGCAGCTAAACTGTAAAAAATACGACACAGAATGCACCAAAACTCACCATTTTCAGAGCCAAAAGCCTAAAAATTTTCTGGGAATGGGCACAGCGTCGCCACAGCCCCTTCCTCTGTGGAAAGGGGACACCCCTCCCCACATCCTACCCCCTTCGGTGCTTTCAGCGCCTCGACCTCGGCGCCTATGGCGCTTCGTCAACACTGCCTGCAGCGTATACGTATAGG
>Ga0209562_1000665_pt1 | contig 12019 bp, 5 predicted proteins | sample WorMetvacBELIZE2_FD_187399 | JGI IMG/M metagenome (GOLD analysis project Ga0209562, IMG submission 187399) | Marine gutless worms symbiont microbial communities from Max Planck institute for Marine Microbiology, Germany - Olavius vacuus BELIZE.2... | ecosystem: Host-associated > Annelida >...
TATAAATTCCCCGTAATTCCCTCCAGAATTTCAGAAATTCCCGGGAATTCCCGTCGGGAATTTTGGGTTCCGCGATTCCCGGGAATTCCCGGGAATTCCCGAACGGGAATTCCCGGTGGCCTTGGTCGGAATTCTCATCAAAAGACCACTCAATGTTGTTATTTTCTGTGGCCGATTTTTAGCGAACGTGAACGCGCTATAGGCTATCGTCCGTCCGTCTGTCGTCTGTCTGTCTGTAACGTTCGTGCACCCTACTCAGGCGATGGAAATTTTCGGCAATGTTTCTACACCATATGGTACGCTGCTGACATTTAGGTAAAATTTTACGGAGATCGTCCCAGGGGAACCACTCCGTCGGGGAGTTAAACACAAGAGGGGTAGCCGAATATAGCGATTTTGGACCTATCGAACGCTATATCTCAGAAACGGTGTAAGATAGGAGCAAAGTTAGTATTAATCACTAATAGGAAGTCGCATATGAGCTTTCGATTGGTACCAAACTCGGTGACCTTGGATGACCTTGAACGGCGTAATAGCCCTAACCGCCGTGTAATTTCGCCGAATTCGGTAACTTTCGGGCAGATTACGTAAAAGTGATTGAAGATACGCCAGTACTTTTTGCAGCGAAAATGTAAGCCAAAGAATCTACTTTTTAGCGATATATCATTTATGGCGATATTGGCAGGGGTCACCTCCAGCGAGAGCGATAAAGTGAGACGCTCGATCCGCTCTCGCTAGCGAAAATTTGACCAATAATCAGCCATAACTTGGAAACGGTGCAAGATAGAAGGTAAGTTAGTAATAATCACTAATAGGAAGTCGTATATGAGCTTTCGATTGGTACTAAAATCGGTGACCTTGAATGACCTTGAACGGCGTAATGGCCGTTACATTGCGTTATTCCACTGAATTTGGCAAACCTGCGTTGCAGAAAACGATAAGTGGTGGAATTTATGCAAGAGTCTATTGTATTTTTAGTGCGTGTACAATTTCGTCGTGAAGAAAGTTCACGTTCGCTATCTCATCTCATGATGAGTTTCTTGTTCCATTTTGTCAACAAGACATAGATTACAATGTAGGCCTACTTTAACAATGTTCTTCACTGTTGGATATAGGCGTATTGGTACTAGCGTACCAGCGTACCTTTTACTAGCGTACCAGCGCATTAGAGGCTTTGCGTTTATGCGCTATAATAATAAATCCACGATTGACATTGACAATGACATTGACATTGGTCCCCCTGTTACGTTTTTGCCAATTTTTCTACACATAGGCCTAGTCTTTATTTTACAGTAATACGTGCAAAGATCTAGTTCTTTGAACTTTGTAATCTTTATCAGAGTGAAATTCATAAGGTTTAAGAACGAACACAGACACAGTTTACGAAGTTCGAACGACACAACTGGGCTTACATCGGTACGTGGTACTCGTTATTCATAATACGGCTTCACAAACAACACTTGCGGGTTTTGCCACCACGTTGCGTGGGTGCATGTGTAATGGACTGCGGAAGAACTATGTGGAATTGTAATTCCAAAATTAGTTCGTATTTTCACGTTTTCTTTAAATTTTATGCTTTGCTTTGATAACATTTGGGTAATTTTGGGGAATATAAGTTTAAAAATTTTCGTCTGTCTATATCGCCTTTCGTTTCGAACATATTCGCGTATAAGTCGCGATGTCGTTGTAGGACCACTCGACAATAGGCAGTTTTGAGGTCATACAGTTTAGGGGAGGCAACCACAAATTTGGTTGGACGTGTATTTTCAATCTTGGCTTACCTCCGAACAGTGTGGCAAAGTTCGATGACCTCCGAGGATGGGGTTCGAAAAAGGAAAAGAAAGAACACGCCTAAAACATAATTGCCTGCCATGCGTACGTACAAGTTTTTAGTGCAAGATGTACAAATGGTAGGTGGTCTCGAGTGAAACTGGTTTACGAACCGAGTGCCGGTGGAGAGATCGTGCACAGGTACTGCCATCTGGCGATTGACGGCATACACAGCGACATGCTGCGAACACGCGCCGTATCGCTGCACGACTACTTCAAACTGACCACTGACCGCCAGCTGACCAGCACACTGCGTGCCGAAATTGGACACGAATATGCAGGTAAGCGATCGTCCAAATATTATCATGCTCGGACCTCGACACATCGACGTACGGCGTTTTCTTTCACCATCTGTTAGTTCGCTTTTAAGTAAGTAAGTAAGTAAGTAAGTAAGAGTATTTGTATGGCGCAAAAAAATCGAACGTCACAATGCGTCTTGTAGCCTACATGAGTTCTCAGTGTGTAGCTACAGAGTATAGACCTACACTGTGAGTCAAAACTGGACCTTTGTTGGTTGCGTAGCAAAGTTGGCGGAACGCCGGTCTTTGGCAGGCGAACTGACACTGTCCTGCGCTCGGCCTACAGCCGACAGGTGACCACTAGGCCTATGTGGGTAAACCGTCCAACTAGGCCAACTCAGCCTTTCATCCTTCCGGGGCGATAAATGAGTAGTAGGCCTGTTCATCGATGTGTGCTCAGGTGGCGCCATATGGTGAATGCCTACGGGGTTATAAGCCTCGTGCGGTTGATTACAGCCGCTTAGCGCCGTCGTGTGGCAGCTTCTTGCCTGTGCTAAGCCCTGTTGTTATACCTGGCCTGCGTGCCAGTACTTGTTGAGCTGTCCTGCGTGGCAGCTTGTTGATTGTGTGTAAGCAAGTGCGTTTGGCATTTGTGTAATAAAGAATTACAAAGAATTTGTGTGCTTAATCTTCATTTAAAGACACTTGCTTTTTGCGACATTCATTAAAAACGGAGAACCAGCCGAGATTTTTCCAGCTGCGGGCAGACCAGATCATAGAGATCAAAGGCACCGTAATATTACTGATAAGATGGTAAGTAGCTGAACGTCAGCCATAAATATGGATATTTCGTCTGTAAAATAGGAGCACTTAATTAATAACTCTGGAATGTACCCTCGTTCTAATACTGTACAGAACGCACTATAAATGTCCGCACTATACAAGTAGCTCAGCTATCGCAGAGAGACTGGGCTGCAGGGTGCGTTAGTTTTAACCAAAAGTGTAAGACTGGAACTGGGAGACAATATTTTATGGACATTATTGGTCCATCTTCAACCACTGTGACATAATCGGCGTGCAAAGCTATCGAATTCGGTGAAAAACGCAAAAGAATGGCTATTACGCCTTTCAAGGTCATCGAGGTCGGTACCAGTCGAAAGCCCTACGTCCTATTAGTGATTAATAGTAACTGACATCCTATCTCGTGCCATTATGGGGTTATCGCAACTTATTATTCAAATTTTGGACACTGCGTTTTAGAGCCCCCCCCCTTGGGGCTTAGGGACAACGTTACGTACGATGTTTATCGAGGTGGTAGCCTGCAGATTTGTTGTGAAACTGTGGACGTCTCGACGTTTATTCGGGACGATCTGGTGTCTTACTACAACAGGCCCGAGACGATGTCTGGATAAACTGCATAGTATCATCTGGCGAAAAAGAGGTGGGCTTAAAAGGCACGTTCAGTCAGCGCGCGGTACCGTACGGTTCCATACGGTACCGCACACTGTCTGAATGGGCCTTTACAGCGCAGGGCCTCACTAAATACTCTGTCTTTGCCACTCACATCTCTGTCTAAAGAGCCCACGCCGGCACGCCGCCTCACAAAACACAGACGCGTCGTCTAATTTCAGAAATTTTAGTAACAGTGCTGCATTTCAATCGAATGCAGACCACCCACGAACGAACAGGATACATAGACGCGCTCTGTCATTAGACGGTCTATCGCGGATCGGACATTTGAAGTCTGCACACGGCGCCTGCCCCAAGGCGCCTCGCGTGGCTGCAGATAGATAGCGTCATACCCTGAATAAATGAAACACATGTGCCACTGCAGCTGCGGCGAGACTGTCCTATAGTCTATCACAGAAGGGGTAACGGGGTGAGATTTGACCCTTTCTTGTTCCTGTGACCTTGACCTTGACCTTGACTCAATAAACTTGATATAAGAACTTGACCTGAAGATTCTGAATGTACATCTTTTATTCGTCAAAAACTGGTACGTGTGCTAGCATACCAAAAATGAACTTTCTTGGTCATTGATAGAGCATTACAGAAAGACAGACAGTCAGTCGAACAGGTGCGACCACGACGCCTTCGCGAGTGGTAATTCAGATGATTGCACACAACATCTACTTAGCAGATTTCCCGCCCTGCCTCGGATAAAAGCGCAGTGCGTTTGAATCTACAGGACCTCAGAACTGGGTCCACTATAGGTTAGGCGTGGTCAGTGCCGCTGACCCGCAGGAACACGAACACAAGCACGCGAATCTCTAATCGAATTTGAACTGCGTCAGTGACGTTCATGAATTGCTTGAATGAAGCTTAATTTGGTTAGCAGTGTCTGCGACAGGGCACCTTGTACGGCAACTGCCGGTACGGCCACGCCGCTTCCAGCCTTCACAGGAAACATCGACGCTCTCAGCAAAGAATCGCTCAATAAAACAGATAGTGATTTAGGTCTATTGATGTAACTGCCAGTCAGTGGCGGATCCACTGCAGGGGAGAACAATCCCCCTTCTACGTGCTGAATTTTTTGACTATTAGAATAACGGTGCACATTTAAATAACTTAATGAAATTCGATCTGGCAGCACGTAGTGGGGGCGAAAAAATGCACGTTTTATTTTGACAATAACTGTGTCTAGCATTTCTATATTGAAATGATTATTGTCGTTCATTTACTTCGATGATTTCGGAACAGAATGACATCAACCTGTGCGTCCGTCCGTCTGTCTGTCTGTCACACTTGTGATCTACGCCTAAACGGTTCAACGCATCGAAATGCCTTTTGCACCGTACGATAGAGCTATGTTATATGCGCGGTTTCTCTGCGGTAGCTGAGCTTCTTGTTAATAGAATCATTTGGCAATGCAGTTATAAACCCGTTCGTGTCAATTTAAAAAAAATAATGCACGATTTGAATTAACTTTACGTTATGTAAATTTTTGTCAGTTTTCGCAATGTTGCATTAATAATGCGTTTTTCTTAAAGACGTAATAAACCGTACTGCGTCTACACTGTGTCTCAAAAAGTTAACCCTTTTATTTTTTGTGATTACTCGATCAAATAGTGGCCTATTTGAATAATATTTGATAGTGTTGTAGCTGAGAAAATGTGCAACCAAATGACTTATTCCTTTCTTATAATGTCCAGTTTGTGTATGAATATTATAGAATAGAAAACAAACAAGACAGATTCTGTATGCTTTCAATGTTGCCGCTTCATCTATAGGCGTTGTGCTAGTTTCTCGCAGCTTTTTCAAACGTTTGTTCAGTTTCCAACCTATATTCGGAAATTCCGTAACAAGTTCTTTTGCTACACAATCTTTAAAAGCATACAATTTTTAATTCCAAAATTCAATCTTCGTCCCTCAAACCCATGTTTACACCAAACCATCGACATCAAACCGTCGTTTGCTAGGAAGCAACGCGCATTCGGTATCTGAATAAGTAAGTAAGTAAATTAACCAAAAAAGTGGGCCTATCATTTATCACGTGAAATTAATGACACTTATAATGATTCACAGAATGAAGGAAACAACATCTCTGTTAGTATCATCAGTGCAAACTATATGCAATGCGACATTAAAATTTCTACATTATGGAATTAAGAGAAAATGAGTGTCATTTTACGATATGAACTAGCGACGCATATAATGAATGCAAAAATTTTCATGTGTGAATTTGTTGCAAATTTTGTCAGCTATATGAATGCCAAATATTATTTGAATTGGCTTACAGTTAGGAAAGTTATTACAAAAATAAAAAGGTGAACTTTTTTTTATTGAGACACAGTGTATATGCCATGACGCTTTTAGCTTCGACATCTAGTATGCAAGCGCGTCCACGTATGAGTAACAGCAGTTTTGACGCTTGCGACATACGTCTGTCGCTGACCGGCATTGATAGCCCACGTGTGATTTTCTGTTCATCAGTAGGTGCCTGCTAGCTACGCTTAGTAAGTGTTGTACGAGATGTCGCATTTAGAAAGTTTTGCAATAGCGAAAATGTTATATGGATGTTCAAGGAGAGCTCCGCGATGGCTGTCCTCTTTCGTAGCCTATTGATACTCGATAGGAATAACATTCGGTATCGCTCAAGATCACTATTAATGGCGCTATTCGATAATCACATAATGTCTTTATCTTGTACTGTTTCATTTACATCTTGTGCAAAAAAGTTATTGAGGTCTCGTGCTTCACCATTCAACGTTTAACCTCCCTCCCAACGGCTCCCCGGCAAAGTAAATCAGAGGTTGGGTTCTAAGTTAAAATTGAAAAATTTACTCAGATATTTCGCCTATCCCTCTTGTAATTTCTATATGGGTGAAAAAGTCCCTATTTTGTCATCGATTTTCAACTCAGGTCGTCTGTGACACGAGTTTCGAAATGAAGCAACATCTCTGAAATCTAAAATCTGCTTGCAGCGCGAGCGCCGATGATTGGTCTACGTTCGCCTCAATTATTTGCTATAGCTCTGTCCACTTAGCTCCGAGGAGTGAGTGCTACAATTCGCCCCCCCCCAAAAAAAAAACGGACGGGAAAATTCGTTAAATCATTAATAATTAACTCATTCTCACATTACCAGATTGTGTTGAAATTTAATGCTGTGTTGGATTACATGTCCGTGGAGCCGGACTCTTGATTAAAGTCGAGAACGACGGTAGGGAAGGGCGGCCTCAAGTGACAATGCATCGCTAATTGCAACTTTTCTTGTTATAACTTATAAGAACAATTAGGTAAGTAAGTGTGGTCTCAATCGCGTAACAGGGCCGGTATGTCGGCTCTGTCAGCAACAGACAATGCCGAAGCTGTAAATTCCAATTAACCGCGCTTTATTGAAAACCCAGCAAAGCTGGCGGTCAGCAATGAACAATTTGTCACTGGATACGCTGCGTGCTAGCCAAATGACACTTGTCACTTGAGGTTGACTTGGATGCAATATAGGCTACACACCACACAGCGTCATCCCGAGGAGCCATACTTGATAAACGAATTATTAAAACCAAACCGTCATTTGCTGAGCAAATCATCCGTGAACTGGCAGCAGCAGCAGCAGCTGTTACCAGTCGGAATATATTACGTCTGAAGAATATTAACCAGTCTCGAGTATTTCGACAAAAAGACGACAAACAGCAGTTTACGGCAGTCGTGATGACTTCACTGTGCAACAATAATACAAGATTCTACTAGATTCTGGGCCGCCCAACGATGGTCGGAAGTTTTTAACCTTCAGACGTTTAACCCCCCAGCTCGCGCAGCGGCGATCCCGAAAAAGTATATCAGACAGAGGTTGTGCCTCTTTGAACTTGATAATTTCACGCGGATATCTCGCCCATTTCTCCCATATTTTTACAGTCGCGTGTTTCGTGCTCTGGTTTGAAAACAAAGCAACATAACGGAAATCTAAAGGGCACCAATGATTGTATTATTTAATCACTAATTGGGTTGAAGATCTGTAGTGATGTTTAGTTAGTTCTGCAAATAAAGTAAAATTATTATGTCAAAATTAATGAAAATGAAAGTAAAATTATTTGCGAGGTGAATTTAAATTAAATAGAAATTATGTTGTTGGCTGAAAGTAACGTTAAACTGTGAACAAAATTAAAAAATAAAGCTGTTTTTCGTTTTTCTCGAGCATGTTGGTTTTAACTTTGGCATTGTCTGCTAGACTAAGCCGGCTTCCAGTTAGCTTTAAAGTGCACATTAAATCATTGCACATCATCATCATCGTCATCATCATCATCATATTTTCTGAAGTCTGTGGGAATTTCTTCCATATCGAGTTACTATCTGTACAGCTTCAGAGACATTTTCAGAATTTTTTTTGGCAAATGCTGCTAAGACGATAATGTTTTTAACGCTTAACGACTGTTAATATGTTCTGCATTGCTTTCTAGTTAAGGCTATTTTTGCTATTACTGTATTTTTTCCTTTTTATGTGTTCTCTACCATTCTGGTAAATAAAGATGATCAAAATATCACTGCTCGGATCATTTGTACGGGGAGGGGAGGCAGAGAGGGTATTTTGGCCGGCCTATAGGTTTCCACTTTGCACACGCGCGGCTGAGATATAATCTAATAATTTTCGATTACCTAAAAATTTACAAGGTACGGTACCTATGCAGTAAAATACAATATCATAAGTTGTATATTACGAACACGATGAATTATGTAGCTTGTGTTACAGATTTACGGCGAGCGACGTTAAGCTAATACTCCTCCTACATTATATTGTGAGCCCGAAGCATAGACGTAGCCAGGATTGTTGCTGGGAGTGCACTCTATTCTTGCCTGAAATGCTAGCGATTTTTTAGTCGTCATCCTTCTCACTCTATGAAATACCCCCTAATAAACTCTCTCAATTAAACTCCGCACCCTCCTCAGCCCAATAAAAATGTGACTCCTCCCCTTCGAGGGGGTGCATTCTCGCCCTCTGGGCTACACTTACAACTTGCCCCCAAAAATTATGCCCCCAAAATATTATTTCTCGCCCTGGGGTACACCTGCACCCACTGCACCCCCTGGCCACGCCTATGTCTCAAAGTGTCCTCTTCCCGTTTTTTGAGTGTTAGAAAAGACGCTACATCAAATGACAGCATATAATAGTCATTTGAGCCTATAACCGATGATAGAAATTGTACAAAATTTTTGAAGTAAATTCACCCAGTGGCTATCATTTTGTCGTGCAGACACACACACACACACACATACCGCACACACACACATACATTGACAGAAGCGGCGGTATTAGTGCGAACGACACCCATACCGGCGGCGGCTTGCGTATCGACAAGAGTAATAATAGTGACGTCACAGGCTGCGACACGTGCACCTGATGACGGCAAGGTGCGTGCGGTGAATAATGTCACGTTTGTTGTGCGCAAAAACAATGGGCATGCCGCCTGCGTGTGTGGCGTATATAGACCTAAGGTCGATGTGGGCGTTGACGGATCGATATTTTGCATTGCACGATACGTAGCAATTTTGGATTTCGTGTCGGCGTCTCTGTAGATCGGTTATACAGATGTGATCAGTGCCATTATGATTATCTTCATCATTGCAGTAACAGTCCATACTGTCCACTTATATTAGTCTATTTCCGCTCCTTATGAATTCAGTGCTTACTGCTTTATGGTCCTATGAAGCACAAGTGAAAACAAAAATCCGAAAGATGGTCACAATGGTTATGTGTATGTTTACTTACTTATTTCATTATTGTACCGGATTCCAACAACGATATCGACTTGTCAGTGTCACTCCTTCGGGCCGTAGCCAAATGCGAATTTTACATACTATCACATACATGCTTTTTATCTACTGATTTATTTAATTTGATCGTTTCTTTTATATGCTGTACATTCATCTTTATTCACCACATAACATGGTAGAACAGGCAAACAAAACGGGAACAAGTACGAATACGACAAATGGAAAAAATAATGACATGTCCACTCTACACGCATAAACTACGAGTATGTGACATTAAATTCACAATATCGACTACAAATACTTAACAATTCGGCATAGCAAGTTTGCATGATTATTATATTTAATGTCGAATCTATTGGCGCTTAGTATTAAGAACTGACGTCTTACTGCATAAGGTAGCAGATCGCAAACGCTAAATAGGCTTTTTTTACTTTGTCTGTTTGTCGGCGTTCTGTCCGACCTTGTCCAAATACAAATACAAATACAACAGTTATTTCTATTGCGCCCCCTACAGTCTGGCCGATGGAGCATTACAAAAGTCAGTCACCACATGTTTTACAGCCGTAGGTGGACTGAAATAAAAATAATTTTAGGGAACGTTTAAAACTGTTAATGGAACAGGTTGACGTTTACAGCTCAGTTGGCATCCGGTTCCAAGCTCTAGGTACTGCAACTGAGAACGCTTTCTCGCCAAGCTTACGACGTGTACGCGTTATGATGTAGTCGCCGTTGGTGGCTGAGCGCTGAGTACTTAGTGACTTCATGACGTCGTAGCCTACGACGTACTGTTCACGGACATGGCTACGGCTTGAAGTGGTCTTCTTGCGGCGACTGCTGCGCTCTGTAAAAAGTGAAGAGAGATAGAAAAGGGGGACTCATCCGAAGTGGGAAAGGATGGAAACAAGAATGGAAAGCAAAGAGAACAGAAAATAAAGAAAAAGGTTCTGCCTACTACTTTTCAGATGTTTTCGCTGCCTAGGCCTGTGGTTATCACTGCAGTAAATTAAGCGCCGGTTGCACAAACGTCGCTCAACGTGTAACACTTTAATCCAAATTGTATTCATTCGAATGCAAATCAATTATGTTCTAAATAAATTCAATGTTTAGCGACTGAATTGCATAACTAGGCCTAGTTGTCACTGTGTCACTGCCACAGCATTCTGTGGGTGTCATTTTTGCACAGAAAATTAATACGAGTGAAGTGGAGTTTTGAAAGTTGAAAATAAATGATACTAAGTTGAGTGGCGATCTCAATAACGCTTACGCAACACCAAGTCTTAGTTAGCAGGTGGAGTTGGATAACTTTGGCCACAAGGCAGGACAGTCTTCGCCTTCCTCTTGTACAATGCCATCGATATGTGCAAGTCCGCTGGTGCTACAATCATTTTTGCTGCGCGTAGTTAAGCGCGGCATTTGCTACGATAATGTCTGTCCCAGTCCGTCTGTCTGACACACTCGTGGGTCACGCCTAAATTGTTCAATGTGTCGAGATATGCTTAGCACCGTATGATACGGCGATGTATCTGGCTTCTTGAGGCCAAATTTCGTTATCGTGAATTCAGGAGTTCACTCAGAACGAGTGCCTTAAAGAGTGACATCCCCCTGTCGATAGCGAAAGGGACCAATAATCAGCAATAACTTGGAAACAGTGCGAGATAGGATATACGTTAGTATTATTGACTAACACGAAGTCGCTTAGGGCTTTCCACTGGTACTACAATCGGCTACTTTTAAATAACCTTGAATGACGTGATATCCGCCACTTTGCGTTATTAAGCTTTTTGGCAATATATCAGTTATGGCGACATTCGAAGAGATTACCGAAAACTGGTCCAGAAAACTGACCCACTTCATATTTTCATAATTCGACTCGTGTATCATTGCGCGGCCATCTCCGCAAGAGCTGAGCTCTTGTTTTTAATGTAACCTATATCTATAATCCAGTTCATAACTGTACGAAACAACGACCTATCCAATAACGTATTGTTGACGGCGTTCACAGCAGTCGGTAGTGCAAGTGATTTCACTGATCTATAGATGAGCCTCTGCACTTAACTGCGTGCAGACGGCTGCTGCGACTGCAAGCTTTGGCAACAGTGCGACGCGTTCGCGTGCCGCGTAGCGACGCAGCTTAACAACAGTGCCACTGTGCCACCGTTCAAACTGCTTTCATCCAAACAGACGGAGAGAGAACACGGATAGGTCCCAGCGGGCTAGGAGAGTGTGCTTCAGCACCAATGACTTCTTGCTAGAGAGCGGCAGTGTTCGTCTTTAATCCCCGCTGATGAATTAATTATGTAGTAGCACTGTAGCGCAGTCGTTCGCTGCACTGCGTGGAACATCTCGCGAGGGCGTTGTTGCACGACGTTCGCGACCAAGCGTCGACCAGAGACCGGAAGCCGGAGTTTACTGTAACGTCTCATCGATCTTGTATCGCGTTCCAAATAGTCGCTGTCGCTAGCTTCCTAGCTAAACTCGGAGTGAAAACGATGAGATTGTGGTACCTGTTGATTGCTGTTGTGGTCGCCGTGGCTGATGGCACCGGTGTGCATCATCCGCCAATCCACCTTGCCGCTCTGCTGCCGATTGCTGATGAACGACGTCCGTTCTCGGCAGTCAAACTACGTCCTGCCGTCGACCTTGCTGTCAGTAAGGTGTCCAACCGTCTTCTTCGCCGCCTGCGGGTGAGCTACCGCGACTCCAACTGCTCTCCGGTCTACGGGATCAACGAAGCTATCAAC
>Ga0209562_1000666_pt1 | contig 12019 bp, 8 predicted proteins | sample WorMetvacBELIZE2_FD_187399 | JGI IMG/M metagenome (GOLD analysis project Ga0209562, IMG submission 187399) | Marine gutless worms symbiont microbial communities from Max Planck institute for Marine Microbiology, Germany - Olavius vacuus BELIZE.2... | ecosystem: Host-associated > Annelida >...
GTGTGTTCCTTCAGTGCTTTGACGCTGTTGGTTGGGTCATTTGATCCGTAAAAACCCGTCCCCGATATGACCTATAAAGTGTTTGGTGGGACGTTAAGCCTTACTCAATCAATCAATCAATCAATCTGGGTTTTCAGCAATATCATCTGACCAAAATAAACTACGGAAGCATCACACTGGCCCACAGATGCAAAGTAGCACCTCTCACCTCAATTAATTTCACGAATGCAGACTACAGATGGGCCATATCTAATGCACTAATCAACCAAATGTGGCCAAAGTGCACAGAAATGCAGACTGCGCGACAGGTATATTTCTGCAACAAGTGACACACAACAAATTATCCACTCAAGATCAACCTGATTGACTTCAGATCCGTTCCACATCAGGAAGAAGCTTTTGAACCGATTGTAGATGTAGTCGGCCCTGCGTCGAACCTGCTCACTGCCCACGAACCTACGACACTGACGATAAAATGAATGATTAAGTAAGCTTAGTTTAATGTCTGACTAAACATATAATAGAATATATCATTCTAAATAATCTTCCTTTGTATCATCCAGATAACCATCACAGCTTAGATCTGTCTGTTCGAGGGGAGAGGGAAATGACTCTTGTTAAGTGTTATTCATTTACTCATGGTAAGTTAGTTATTTCACTGCTGCAATCATAGCACTCAAGATAAATGCACGTTTAATCAGCTTTTCTTGTCTTTTAGCAGCAGATGTTTATGCGCAATAAAATCATTGGTTTACACAGCAGCAAATGATGACTCAATTTATCTTACATAACAACATAAAAAATGTATCTGATTATCACAATAAATGTACAAAGTATTCCTGAAGTAATACATAAGCAACTGAAATGATGTTAACCCTTATTAAAACAGTACTTATTTTTGCTTAAATTTCAGTTTTCATGGTCCCATAAACACAGTCTCTTGTAATTATAGATGTACATGGTACCTTTCTCAGAGTTAATATGATGTGCGGATTCTTTCGTAAAAGAAAAGCATTTAATGGTAGCCTTTCAAGATCTGCCATCAGCTCCATGCAGCGTGCAACATCCTGTGAAGTACAACAAAGACAAGTCATTACACTGCTTAAAAACTGAATGAAAACATAAAAATGCATTATTAAACACTGAACACATTACTGACCGACGAGTGTGTATTTGGTTATAATAATTAGTCACATGTTTGCAAGTTTGGTAATGCTGAGCATGAAATATGACATGGTTCATGCAGCGACCGTGCAGGCATTTACTATCGGCACACTATTGACCACACTGCCCATAACGGGACAACACGGCTTCGATATGGCCTTTACAGTCAGTGATACAAACACATATAGTACATATACGTAAACATCCCAGACACACTATACTCGTCACAAATGACTACCATCTCTGTCACAGCTATCAGTTGTAAGATCTGCAACTTAGTATGAACTAACACAACTTCTGAAAAAATTAACTTCTTCCATGAATCGTCATCATCATAAGCACAGTTAACTTTTGGTACATTTCCGAATATAAAAGTAATCCAAATAACACAAAATGGTACAAACTTACGGCGTTATCAACCTGCAGAGATTTCATAATTTGCAGTTCAATCAGCAGCAACTTGTATTCAACCTGTATCACTACGAAACAGACCACCAACAAATGTAGTTATCATCATTCATAAAACTGTACATTTGAAAACACAGAAACCTAACTGTACTCACAACTGGTCGGACCAAGTCCCCAAGTTGGCCCTGGAAAATCATTTGTGTACTGCTGCAGAGAAGATGCCTTACAGATCATTCAAACAACAATGTCAAAGTGTCAATTGCTACACTAATGCCAACTTAAATTATACTAGACATAAAGCAGCGGCTGACCATGAAACAGCTCTCATCACTACTCCTTCATAATTTGTATGTCTTAAGCAGGCTGTGCAGCCATCCCGAACACGTGATGTATAACAATACATGAAGTGAATAAAAATTACACAACAGCTGAAGAAAGGGAAGTCAAAAAAACCCTCAAAGTTTCCTGTACTGGTTGTCATTTATTTTGGAATATTTCAAAGATAATAGATAATATCAGAATTGAGCTGAGTTAGTACAGTTTTACTAACACAATTCTTCCAAATGTAAAACAGTTACTAACACAGCATTTCACGCTTCTTCTTCTCAGCGATTTTAAGCCTTCTTTTCAGTATTTTCTCTTTGTCTTTTGATCTGTTCAACAAACACAACTCGCTGTCATAACTATAAGCAACAACTATCCCCCGGTAACCCTCAATTGTTGACTATATGCTTAACATGGAATCCCAACAAACAACAAAATTTTGCCTTTATCTCATTACAAAGACTGCACAGTTCAAGATAATATCAGGGCAGAAAAAAAAATCAAACAATCACTTAATGAGTCACTCAACGAATCGATCAATCACTGAACCAATCAATCAATCAATCAATCAATCAGTTAATCAACCAATCACTCACTCAACCAACCCAACAACCGACTGACCGACCAACCAGTTCCAGGCTTACACAGAGCCAGGCTCAAATGTATGTTAAGAAAGTACTATGACTTAAGAAGGTGCTCAACAGCAAACATGATCAATGATCTGAACAAATTCATCACCAATCCAGACGTCTACTACAAATAAACATTGACGACAGACAACTGGTAATATAACTACAAACAGAACATAATGCACGCTAGTGACATATCCAATTATGACCTACTGCTGACCTTCAACACAGATGCTTCACTCTACCAACAATGAGTGCACTGAGAAGTGGCAAAAGATGCAGCAGCAAAAGCATTCATAAAATAAAATAAAATTGCACAATTATGCCTGAGGTCTTCCTTAAATTCTTTATTCGAATTCTATTAATTCATTATTATGCCTCTGTCACTGTTAAAACAGTACTGTAGGCATGCTGTTTTCTGGCTGTGCATTCATGCGTGTGTTTATGCATGATCAATAATGTACTAAAATTTTGTGAAAATATCTTTAAATCACTTGTTGGAATCTCACCAAATGGGACAGAGATACACTGATTGGATTTTGAGGTCAAAAGGTCACAGTGAGACCACACGTGGTCAAATAAGAACTCTGGGAGGCATTTTCTCACCTTGCTCCAGAATGCATGGACATATTTTAATTAAACTTATCACACTTACTGATTACCAGGTCCACATGACACTGATAGTGGTACATTTTCAAGGTCATGGATTCAAAGGTCAAGATCAAAGACAACATTTCCAGAAATACACTTTTACAGCGGAGGTACAGCAATCAGCAGTTCACCATTGAAGACAATCTAGTTTTTTATTCTACATTTTTCACATAAATGATTTAAAATCATCAACAGTCACATATGACCACAGTCACACAGGCAGACAAACTTCGTTCAACAGAATAAGAAAAGTACGGAGCCCCAGAGATGACATCGAAAAATAGTGTTTTAACTGTTTGTTCAAACAAATAACTCTTTGTTCAAACAAATAACTATTTGTTTGAACAAACAGTTAACTATTTGTTTGAACAAAGAGTTACCTGCCTACAAGGACGTTCGAGAACGAACTTCATCCTATTACGCTGACTTCACACAGGACAAGCTTGTTTACGCTTTGCGTTTACCTTAGCAACAGTATTTTTCATAGCTGCATAGAATATGTTACTGCCTTTGCTGAGATTAGGCACAGGCAGGTAACTATTTGTTAAACAAATAGTTATTTGTTTGAACAAAAAACTATTTGTTCAAACAAATAACTATTTGTTTGAACAAACAGTTAAAACACAATTTTTCGATGTCATCTCTGGGTCTCCGTAGAAAAGTAGTCATACAAATACAACTTACAGACTTAATCCAACTTCCTGTGAACTACTGCCGAGTTTCGTCTGCTAAAAACAAACCAAACACATTCATTCTGTAAGATTAAGACAACGTTTCTCATCTAAAATCAGTTTAATTAAGTTTAATTTCACTTTTTTGCTCTTGCAAACTCTTCCAACATATGCCCGTCTCAGTGGCATAGGACAATGCACACTGGACTTGGACTTGTTGCAAATACCACATGCAATTTTCAGAATAACTCTTGGAGAAGATATCAATAATTTGGTGATGATTAGTTGTGTGCATTGTCCGAGATTAATTTCTCAAACAGGCAAGGGAGTTTAACAGTCTCCTCTGAATAATATGGCTATAAGTTACATCATTATGGCTAGATGTAAATGTGCATATTTTTATGTCATGTTTACTTTATTTAATATGCACTAAAATAAGACATTATCACTTGGATAAGAATAATGAATACCACAGAAATAATATATTTACTACAGCAGGTGCACACAACAAACATGAAATAACAAAGACAGATCAATCTGCACGTAAAGTTAAAAATTACATGGGTAGTATTTACAACAAGTAAACAACATGTGTCGCATTATCAATGAAATACTAGTAAATGATGTTTGCCAGTTGGGTACTGCTCAAAATGGAACAGGTATCCATCAAGCGACCTTTTCCGGCATATTAGTTTAAGGCACATTTATGACTACATTGTTCACTGCACAGAATCAGCATAGCTTCGATACGGCCTTCACATCTTTACCATGCACAGCATCACTGCCAAAAGTTGAACAACTCCTTTTCACAGAGTTTACTCCTCTCAATTCCAAAACAAAACATTATCAAGTAATGCAAATGAGATTTTCATAATATTCAGAAAATTTTACGGACGTAACGGTTACATTTACATACTTAACATCTACTTTTTGAGAAATAACTTCAGCAAGAGTTGACGTTGATAATGCAGAAATACTGACCCGTACTCCACAAATAATCAACCACTTTGGAGATGAGCTAACTGTTCTTTAGTTAATTATGAAAAATCGGTCTGTTACCATGAAACATAAGACATGACCCAACTACAAAAATACTTCACTAAACAACAGCCTGTCACACCACAGAATAACTTCACACTGCACCTATCCATCCAACAAAATGCAATGAACAATTATTTCTATAATAAATACACGTACGTATTTCATCATCATCATCATCATTTACTCTCACACATGCACATATAGATACAATTCCAGTTATTTAAGTCATTTTAGTGTATGACAAATAGAATCGGTCTTACACTGGCTGGAGACTGCTGAGAAGACAAGTCCAAATCACTTCTGCATCAACACAAATCAACATCATTAAATTCACACTGTGATGTGATCAATCAATACATACTTGCAGTCAATAATCATGACAGTAAGCAATTTATTTCACAAGCACTTTCATCAACATGTCTCTTGACTGTTTGTCCTCAGAATGTAGTTTGTAGCAATTTAGATTAACCGGCATGACTCCATGGCATAATTAACAAGGTCACGTCAGAGCATTGCTTTGCTAGAAAGCTGACAATCACGAGTTAGACTGCCGAGAGCGAGAGTCCTTTAACTTTTAGTTAAAGGAAATCACTAGCACACGTGGCTTGACTTGTGGCAATGCGACAGGTTTAGTTAGCAGGTAGCTTTCCTGTCAGCAAGGAAAGGCGGGGGGAGGGTGGGGGTGAGTGATGAGTATGCTGAATGCTGATGCCATCTCCCACAACAGCAAGCAACCAGTAACTACAACTAATACAACTGACACAGTGTCTGTTACTCACTGCTGAGAAACCTTCACATCAGCTGACAATTCTGACGTAACTTCTCCATCAGCTAAATGCCAGCAATACATCGAACATCATGAGCTATCTCACAGTTAGTAAAAATATAAGCAGATATTAATAAAAAAAATCTCTTAGAAATGAACATGTACAAACACTGTACGTAATAGTACGTATCTAACTGCACAACATCACATCAGCATTTCAGCAGGTAGACACTGAAGAGTAAACACGCATGTCATGCAACAATATAAGTGTACAATCTAACACAATGCACACATATACAACGACTTATTAAAAGGTACAATTTAATATCTCACAATAACAAAGAACAATGCTAGCCAGCAACATCGTGTTGCGAGAATTCCTTGCAAAATGTATCAGAAAACTGGACTGACTTCTAATCTGGGGCCGACCACCTGTGAATGCGTGCATTTAGTTATGTGTGGTCGCGTGACAAAGATGGCAGACACACTCGATCCGCCATAGCCAAAAAAACCACATGCTGCATGCAAACTTCATGGCTCTATGTTTACAGAACGAGAGTTACTGGAGATCAAAGTTTTGCATTGCGAGATCATTTTTTTGCTCCTGTGACCTTGACCTTCATACATGAACTTGAGTCAATAGTGCCTCAAGATATATCAAATGTGCGAAAATGTACTTCCTACGTCAAGGCTTTCGAAAGTTATCATCTGAAAAATAGACAGACGACCGAAATTATATACCACGCCGCTTTGCGGGTGGTCAATAATCCATAAGGTGTCGAAGAATGTTACTCATTTTCATTCAAGTGTCACTACTACAACTCTTGCCAGCTGGCCATAACTGAAGAAAAGAAGACATGAAGTAGGCCTAGATGGCGGGTTCACTATGAATATTACCATTATCAATAATGCTACAACCACCACCATTACTAGTCTCAGTTTTATTTTGTTTAATCAGTCAAATTTGCATGGTCACCACAGGTACGACAGCCTAAGACTGTAAAGATCTTCCTGCAGAAATGTTCAAAGACAGCTCTAGTGGCAGGAGCAAGATGCCTCTATCACATCCAACCGACAATGTCAAACCACTGTAACCTACTTGTTACTGAGCCTTTCTTGTGTGTAGCAGCGACAGTCTGTACAGAATGCATGCGACTCTTATGTACAGGTGAGCCTTTAGCCCGGTCCTGTACAGTAACAGCAACAATCATCGGGTGGACAGAATATCACAATCAGTGACATTACTACTGGTGTGAAACACTGCAGTATCAGCAATACCCAGATCACTGTGGCATAAGATGTTCTTGTACACGCACATGTAGCTGACATACGACAAAGTACACATTTCAACATCAAAATTACACAAACAAAAATTTAAGTTCCTTAATAATTTCCTTAATAGCACACATACAGAATATATTTGTCAAGCGGTGTTGTAACATACCTTCAGCTGCAATAACTTTGTTTTTCCGAGGCTTAACCGCCGTCGCTTTCTCTTCTCCTCAATACTGCTGTCATGTTCATGCGACCTCTTGCGCTTCTTACCGGTACTCTATCGGCATCCAGTAAAAATTACATTGTAGTGAAAATCCATGAAAAATATTAAGTCAACGTGTAAAATATCAGTTGACGTCAGTTAAAAGGCAGACAAATAACAGAATTACACACTGTCGTGCAGTTCATATTACAGTAGCTAACATTATAAATGCTGTACTGTATGTATATCTTGTAACAACTGTTACTACCTCGCTTTGTGGAGATGACACCACATCACTCTTTCTCGGGCGACCCTGACACATACACAATACAGCTCAAGAATCTATCAGACAAGTACATTCAATTCTCAACAATATGCCACTTTCATTTCTGCAGTTATATAAAACACTGCTATACTTAGCATGCATAATTTTAAAAACTTCCTAGATCACTTACCGGTTTTTTCGCTGGAGGTGACGGTACATCCTCTGACAAACGTCCAAGCTCAAGGTTCACCTTTCGAATGTCTTCATCAATTCCATCATCCTAAATGCAAATTTACTCTGTATAACACTGCATTAACCCACTATAGCAGTCATGACAGCCCTGACAGAACACAATTTGTATTTATTAACAGCAAGAAAACTTTGCTGATTAGTGCATACTTCACGTCCAAACAACTGGCAATCAAAGGCATAGAGTGCGCAATTTCGTATTTAAACATTTTGCAGACTGCATTGGTACAAATTTAATGCAGTAGTAAGTACCGTACTACTGGCAGCGTTTGTTGAACTGAACTATCTCCTGTGCTCAGTACATGTCCTGTCAAGTTCATCAGTGAACTGACCTACATTCCATGCTTAGCACATGTGTTAGTTCAAGCGATCTCTCATGTGGGCATGCTGACCACCGATGAAGCAGCATGGTATACAATGTCGAGGGTGTCTGTCTGTCTATGGTTGTCAGACGATAACTTTCAAAAGCCTTGACGAAAAAAGTTCGTTTTAGCTCATCCGGTATAATCCCAGGGTATATGGGTCAAGTTTTTATATGAAGGTCATCGGGTCAAGTCCAAGGTCACATGAGCAAAACCAGTCCAAAATTCCTATTCCCACAACGTAAAACTTCGATCAGCAATAATTCTGGTTCTACCGGTACGGAACATAGAGCCTTGAAGTTTGCGTGCAGCATAAGGTTTTCAGCTATGGCCAATCGAATGGTGTGACTGCTGTCTTTGTCACGTGACTGGAAGCGACCACACATAACTAAATAAACACACTCGTGGGTGGTTGGCCTTAGATTAGAAGGCAATCTTGTTAAAAGTGAGGTTTTACAGTGCATATTGCTGCAATGACCTATTTCATGTGCTCACATATTATGCCAAGTTGATCAGTGAATTGTGGACCGATCTACATTCTATGCTCATCACGTTACCAGTAGATCAAGCGATATCTCAAAGGAAACATCAAACATGTTAAGAAGGAGACTTTTACGGGCAAGATGTACTTTCTGTCACTCAAACAAAAATGTCATTGCAGAAGTAAAATTTATTACAAAACATTTCATACTTACATGTCCAAGCAACTCAACAAATGGATTGCTGACAATTTCCAACAATCCCTCATTGTAGCCACGATTCTTTTTTGGCTGTCCCAAAGTCTCCTTGTTTTCTTCATATGGAAAAATGTCCTTTGGTGCAAGGAAGTAGCTACATCAAAGGACATCACAGACAGTTTTCTAAAAAACCAATAGTCTCAGTATTTTACATCATGACTCATATTAAATACTAGAAACCATCAACATCATGTGGTACATGAGAATCAGTAGTAACAGCAGTTTTAACAAAAAATAACAGAACTTAAGTAAAATAACAAACATTTTCCCGACACTTTAACAGCACACTGAAAAAAGTCAGCTTAAATACTAACCATCAGTACCAGCACTTGTTTCATACAAAGCAGTCATTGTGTTCTGTAGGACTCATGCTCCATTGTATTATTATTATTATTAACGAATATGATTAAAATATATCATAAAATCCCATGACTGCAAAAACGCTTTACAATAAAAAGGAATTAAAGGATGCGTTCCGAGTGAAGCATGATACAGAGATGAGCAAAGCAGAGAATCATCAGATACAGTCCGGGCCAAAACATCGCAAGGAAAGCTCTGATTTGAGACACTGCCTGAAAGCAAGCACAATTGTAAACTGATGCAAACAGCAATCACTGCAACACAGTAAGCAACTGTTGCAGCTATCAGTCGTAAGTTGGACTGTCTTACTGTTTAATGTGCAGTACACTGTGTGCATATGTGTGCATATTACAGCGCTTTCAGTATTCTGGTTTGTCTTTTGACTCTTGCTGTATGAGAGCCAACTATATCCTTCGTGTGTCAAGCCTCCATTCTAAGATGTTCCTAGAGCCCAATGTGTCAAACATATAACACCATGTCTTGTACGTGCAAAGTGTCGCACATTTTTCAAACAAACTCCAACCTTTCATAATTGTAAACGTTATGTAGATTATATAATACAAAATACAATACTTACGTTTCGTGAGTTCCATAGAAAAATATTGGATATTTTCCCTTAGGAATAATGACATTTTCTGGAACTCTGTTAATCTGTTGAATACAATACAAATCAAACTTAATGACATTTGCATTCAAGAACAGAAAGCAGCAGTCTTACATCAATATTACTCAACTGCTTGCATAGCCAGTAACACCATGCGCAATGGCTTTTCATCTGCACAACCAGCCAGGAGTACACTGGCTGGGCAGTTTTTCAAAATCATTAATAACATTCTTGTTGGCATTGTTTAATTCAAGTGGAAATTGACTCATACACACAAATTAGTGTCAACTGGTCATTAAGTCAAACTGTCATTGGTGCGTGCCAAGATAATCCCGGTCAACTGGTCACTGTTTAACCATATCGCCACTGGACCGGTCATGCTGGCGGGTTCAAACTATCAGGCATCACACTGAATCTGTCGCCATGATGGCTCTACTACACAGATCTGCAAACTATAATAAGGAAAGACCTCCATTATCGGCACAGATAGAGGACAGAATTTTTGGGGGCACAGCTTATCAGAAAGGTGTAAAGTGCTTTTTGGGGGCCATACCATTCAGTGTCTTCCAGCCAAACACTGCCATAGTAGAGGTAGGCCAGTACTCGAATGGCAGTGAAGTGGTTGCGTTTTCGCCTGATTCACCATGCAACATCAGCCAATCGACTAGCAATATAACCACACCTCAGCTGAACCTCACTGTTTAGTCGTACTGCAGCCATCGACTGTTATTCATCGAAATCCACTGGTTATATCTGGACTTCTTACTAATTAGTGGTATATGTGTATCAGTTTACGGAATAGGGTTCTACAAACATAAACAACGATAAAAATTAGTTGATAGTGGTGATGTAAGCAGTGCAATGTTTGCAGTTTCTGTTTACGCACAATTACAACGTATCATATGGGTGCATTTCATCAGACACACGGTTTCGTCACCTCATTTCCGAACAGGTCTGTGTAAATGTTCATCACTGAAATGCACCTCAATAATGAGTTAATTATAGTGTTGTTACGGATTCCGAATCCGCTGATTTTTCCCCGAGTCCGTTCCAAGTCTGAATCCGCAGAATATTTGCGGCCGTAAGTGGCAGTTTTGGGTAGTCTGTTCGCGCGTCAATATTTACTTATCAATTGGCGGCATAACTGTGTGTGGCTGCCAGTACGGCCATGTGAGAGATTAAATAAACTGGCCGCCGAGCGTCTGAGTGCTCCCCCTCCCCGCTGTCTCGTCGCCACAGCTGTCTAGGCATGCATCAGCGGTGGCTAAGTGTTGTAACTTCCCAGCTTCAGATAATTATCTGAGGCAGTAAAAGCGGCAGGGTGACAGAACAACAAATTATGGTAAGTAGCATATAAGTTTAGCATATGCAGTGTTTGGGATAACAACGATAAGAATTAGTTGATAGTGGTGATGTAAGCAGTGCAGTGTTTTTTCAGTTACTGTTTACACACAATAAATTACAACGTATCATATGCGCGCATTTCATCAGACACACTGTTTCGTCACCTCATTTCCGAACAGGTCTGTGTAAATGTTCATCACTGAAATGCACCTCAATAATGAGTTAATTATAGTGTTGTTATGGATTCCGAATCCGCAACCGAATCCGCTGATTTTTCCCCCCGAGTCCGTCCGAGTCCGAATCTGCGGAATATTTGTGGCCATAAGTGGTGGTTTTGGGTCGTCTGTTCGCGCGTTAATATTTACTTATCAATTGGCGGCGTTGACACTTCATTGTAGATACTTCACAACAGGTTTGTGTGCAATAATTTTTACGTGGATTTACTACTTAGTTTTTTTCAGTCCCGTGCTGAAGCATGCTTAGATTAATCACATTGCTAACATGGGCGAGGGCACCAGGATTACGCGGGGGAGGAGGGCACAGCCCCAGGAACAACCACAAGAGCGAACGCGGAATGGTGGTTTAACAGCGAATAAACTCGTTTTAGATAAATACGTACACAAAGATCATTGCCTTTCACGTCGCCTTACTTAATCACTTATCCGCATTGCATAAACACCTCAGTTAGCTAGCACTCTACTCTCCACAACGGTAGACATGACTCCCTCCTCTCTGGAAACTTATAATGGTAAGACTACCGAATTGGACCGCCACCCTAACCCTAACCCTAGCCCTTTTTGCATGGAATGCAAACAGATAAGTGTACTTTTGGTGGCGGTCGGATACGGTGTAGTTCCCCCCTCCTCGGTCAATAGGCCCCAACACGAGCCCATTTAACGTCGAACGTCACCTCACACCCACCACGCACTTTTCACATTACCCCGCAGTCAGCACTTTTGCCTCATAC
>Ga0209562_1000667_pt1 | contig 12010 bp, 8 predicted proteins | sample WorMetvacBELIZE2_FD_187399 | JGI IMG/M metagenome (GOLD analysis project Ga0209562, IMG submission 187399) | Marine gutless worms symbiont microbial communities from Max Planck institute for Marine Microbiology, Germany - Olavius vacuus BELIZE.2... | ecosystem: Host-associated > Annelida >...
ACTTGTTGGTGCATTTTTATATAACAAGATTTAAATCTGTAACAGCCTGCCGGGGGAGGAGGCATTACACCACTTAAATATGTTACTGGTCTTAAGAGGCATTAAGGAAGTATAACAGTGATTGCAATGGTACACAATGACAACAGACTGTTATGACGTTCTTATAAAGTCGTATTCACTTCTGTATACAGTGCTACAGTATGTGGACTTGACCCTGAGAGCAGCAAGGCACGCGTACGCGAACATAACGAAGGTTGTTACTGAGTAAGGCCGTATGTATGAACTCGCTATTACAAGTCACGTGACTTGACCATGCCGCACAACATCTCAAGTGGTCATCTGCCAGTTCTGTGATGCATGGCTTGCGGTGGCTCATGAATATTGATGCGTGGCTTGTGGCGGCTCATGCATATTCACATTCTTAGTGTGACGAACGTTGCTAGCGGCGGCAGCAGCAGTAGTGGCATTGACAACTGGCATCATCATCGGACTGGTCTGAGGTCGCACAAAGAACGATATCTTCTTTCTGAACAACAACCCAAGACAATCACAACTCGAGCATGAAAGAAAAGAAAACTACAGAAAACGACAACAAAATCATAACTGAGAATCCAGAGTTGGTAACCTAGCGCTTGATGGGTAACGTATTACAATGAAGGCCTTGCCGAGTCAATGGTTACAGCGAGAACCAATTTCGCTGCAACAAAGTAAAACTTCTAATTACCAGTAAATATTGTGAAGCTTCAATTTACTATTGACCGACAGTAACAATACTTGGTGTTCTACGCAATGGTGACAGTAGTACCTGACAGCAGAAATGATTAATTTCTATCGAACCATGGAATTTAAGCAATTAATACTTGACAAATATTCAGGGTGACCATTCTCCAGGCACAGTGAAATTCCCCAACATTTCCTCGACTCTCTGCTGCATTTGGTTATCCACGTCATGCTCTTACAAATACGTCACTAATACAGACCCAAACGAGAAGTCAGCAATAAACAGTTTTCCCAACAAGATTACCTTCCTGGCACTACAATGACTTTTGAATAATTTCCAGACAAGTTGTCATTTCGTCGGCTACAGCATTCGTTCACAGAAGAACAGCAGAACGGGATATGCTGTCTGCATGGTTCGTGAAATGACCAGATGACAGCACCAGCAATAAAGAGAGTGGCTACACTGTGGGCCAATAAAAATGTGGCAGTCTATATTGAAATGTAGCTCTGTCAAATCCAAAGTGATTTTTATTAGGGCTGGTAACGATTAAAATTATTTTAACAGTTAACTTTTCAAAAATTAACTATTAATTAATAGTTAACTTTAGTTTTAAAAAATAAAAACACATGGATTGGACGTGCTGTCATGTGCATGTTGCAAGTGGTAAATTAACGAATTGTTAGATCCGTGATATGTGGATGCTTTATGACAAGTCATGCAATAAACGTTTTCAACAGACAAAACACTACCGTTTTCACCCTGCTTGAAGACAAAATAATCACTCAGCGTTGTAGTCAAATACAGAGAGCCACGTTTGTATGTAACGCATAACAACCTAAATGCCGTTTCATCATCCTGGACACGCTTCACTCGTCGCTGAACGTCTCTATTGATGCGTGATAGTTGCTGTTGTGCAGTCATCTCTATGTCGGCATCACCACTGCCACTGCCTCCGCAGCGAACTTCACCGTGTGGTGCTAGCCGGTCAATGTAGTGAAGGTACTGCTGGAACTGAGGGTCGCGACATAACTTCTCCAGCACTTCACCACCTAGCACCCAACCACACATGCTCATCTTATGCACCTCTCATCATCGTCATCGTCATAAATTTAACACTGTAGACAGTGGCAAGTGTGTTGTGGATTATGTCTCCACATCTGAGTTTTGTTATGGCTACAAGTTCAACACTAAGTCTATGTACATTGGCACCACTTTATGCTATAATAATTTAGATAAAAGCAAACGATGGCAAAAATGTGAAAACATACAAATAACTGCTACCACCAACTACCGGTACAGGCCAGAGTTGAACTCCTATAAGTTCTGGCTCTATCACAAGTCATAAATAAACTAAGTCAGAAATAGACTAAGCTAGCAGCTGTTAGCATAGTTCACATCACATGTACTAGTCTACAGCAAGATGACATGGTGTGTGCTGTGAGTGAGTGAGTAGTTTCTTAACAGCACATCAGCACGTATTCGGCTACTTGGTCTCTTTAGTGACGTGGAAGATGATTAAAAGTTAACAGTAATGTTAAACGAGTCAAGATATAATACATTACGGCAGTCACCTTGAGCCTTCGCATCTTCCCAACGTCTCTTAAGCAGTTTCAACGTCGCGACCTCATCGGTCAGTTGGGTGTCACGCATCTTGTAAGCCTGAAGGTCAAGCTCAAGGTCAAGAGACGTGCGGACTTTGTGTCGACGAGCTGCACACGCTGGTGACGGCTGACAAGACGACGACTGGACATTCAATACAACAACACATTCTTCCATTACACATTCAGGGGCGAACCGAGAAAGAATTTAGGGCGTTTAAACCCCCTCAAGTAGATGCTGTAAAACTGAACAATAAGGATGTACTTAGTAAAGTAAAAAACAGATCAATTTATATAGTGCTTTATATATCAGCCCTTTATCTCTAAAGTGCTCAGATATGGCCCATGTATTGTATAACAAGGGAATCATGCAGTTTTACCTGCCAACCAGGCACGAACCATACCTGCTTTTAGTCCCCGGCCGCGAGGCGTCACCGCTGTATGGCTGGTACTCATTGTGCCACCCACTGAGGGATAGCCAGGCTGAGCTGACCTGGGTCGCTGGTTAGATATCGAGATCAATTTCACGCACAGGGAATTGAACCCAGACAGGGTCACCAATCCTAGTACTAACCGGGCCCGACGCAGGTTAACTTGCTTGATGGAGACCAACGTGCTACCGCTATGCCAGATGCCAAGTCACAACCACGACGTACGCTTTGCAACTCAACAATATTTGTGTGAAGAATATTTATTCATTCAAATATTGTCGTGTTTACATACTTTTTACTTTTTGATGAAAATAGGCAAATTCATGATTTGACAAAAATGACTTGGCAGCAAGCTCTAGTAAGTAAGTAAACATAGATATTTAGTGTGGCCTAAATAACGAACATGACTACAAGGACCACTGTAACGATGCCAGTCAAACGATCAAAAACTCAGGCGAGGGTATGAAAGTTAAAAAAGATGAGTTTTCTAGCCATGCTCGTGGGTTGCCAGTTGCCAGAGATCAATGCAAACAATTAAACTCCGTTCTAAAATGCAACATCCGTCCCTGCAGACCATCAGCTCACAACACGTACTGACTACCAGTGACAACTGATCTCTGTTGACATTAAATTTCTATTCCGGTCTTCTGTCACATCTCGAGCTATGCTGATGTTATGATGCTACCGAACAAAATTTCTTTACAAAACCTTTTTGATGCGGACGTTTTTCCTGTCGGCCGACTGTCGTTCGAACTTGCTGTGCTGGCGGCGACGCACTTTACTGTCGCTGTCACTCCGGTTCAACTGTCAGCATTAAGACAACAAGCTTCTTTCTACACTCCACGCAAGGTGATCATGCAGTGCCACGACACACAAAGCCATTACTGTAACATATTTGCAGTTTAATCTAAAATACTGAGAAGAAAAATGGCAGTATCGACAAATCTTTTCATTTCTGTGAGTTTCCATTCTATTGCATTCTGTCAACAATCGCTTGCACTGTGTCTGTTTAAATTACAATATACCATGGAAATATTGGACAAATTCAACTAAAATCCACTTATAATTTAAACAAATTAAAGCAGGCATACCTGACCAGCAATATCACATAGACATCCACCCCAGCTCAATTTCTCACCAGTATACAACGTTGGTAATATTATATATTGGTAGAGCATTTAATTCCATTTTTAGCCTTTATCGGATAATCACTGCACATTTGACAAGCTAAGCAGAAAGATATTAACAAGTCTGCAGTTACAGCTGGTCAGTGTTTTAAAATTTAAGAATTCAGACGTCTGAACAGAAACTACCGGTAACTACTGCTGATAGCACTGGGTGTCCTTCAGTCAGCCTGGACAGAATCGAGTGCACATGTACACACCATAAGCACATGCCAAAGTCAGTCAAATCACACACCTTACAGACGTAACTGTCTTCAGTAAATCCTGGCGGTGAAAACGTCTGCCAGCGTCGAATTGACGAACTGTGCGAGCCGTCGCTCCGTGATTGGCTGCCGCCAGCACTGTTAGCAATCGCAGTCTGTGATTGGTCGCGAATGCCGACAGCAACCTGTGGCGACCAATCGGTGTTGGTCTCCTTGTGACACATGACTCGCACTGTAGCGTCGTTGCATGCAAACCGACTGTAGTCAATTATGTTACTTAATGGAATGTCAAAGCCACGCCCACTCTACAATGCACACGTTTAACTGTAACTGATACCGTATAACAGAGGACAATGCAATATACAACACTGCAAATAACACAGTAATTGATAATGTAATATTGGCCAAGTTCTTTTTGGCTGGTTGAACCCGGTCTGACCCGATCCGGCTGTTTTTTCGCTGGGCACAGGCAAAAAGAACGGCCATACCTGGTCCGACGAGGTCCAACCAATGAAAAAGAATTCAGCCATTAACAGTGCCGTACTCAACAAGTAAAGACCTTAGAGTAGATGATGGATGAGTAAGGTTTAACTTCCCACCAAACACATTATAGGTCATACTGGAGACGGGTTTTTACAGGTCAAATGACCCAACCAACAGTGTCAAAGCACTGAAGGAAGATAGGGTCCTAAGGATTAGGCTTCAATTCCACTAGGTCCAACCCACCGTGCTCACAATGATACAACAACTATGCAGTATGAAACAAAATATACACAAAATACATACAAATAAACAGAAATAAATCTATGCACTGCCAAATAGACCCACTGTGACTAAACCCAACAACACAAAACACTTCTGACAATCTCCCCTCTTACCTCTAGACAAACAGCATAGCTCAGATGTTGTCTATTGGAGGAGAGGGGCAGCTGACAATCTTTAAAGAATAAACACTACATTAGTTAGAAACTACACATACAGGTAAACTTTAACCAGAGTAATGTAAGTTTATCGAAAGTGTGAATTTTCAATTCAAGACCCTCCACAATGGCTTGTCCATAAAACATATCTAGTACGTTTTTTTGGCTGTGATCAATATCAATAAATTACACGTTTGTTTGGTTGGATAAGCCTTTGTGAAGAGCCTTATTTACAGTACACTATACAATAGCGTAGTTGACACAACTTCACAAATACATCGGCAACTTACGCAACTGTTCTCGACCGTCCGGTAACGCTGAGACATTTCTACGCAATTCCGGCTCCTAATACAAATGCATCGACTTACTTACTTACTTTTTAGTCCACTGCTACTGTGTTAACACGACAAGACTACTTCGCCAGAGTTACAACAAAAGAGGTAGTTCACACAGTAACGAAACATCGCGCAGTTCAATACTGTCATACTGCTATCACGCTGACTCAAAGCTGCTGAGACAGAGAGACAACAGACCAGCACTGGAGTGTGGTCCACATCTTCTTGGTCGTCATCATCAGTCTCGCTCTCAGACCTCGCACCATACTGCTCCATCTCCTCGGGACCTGCTCATAACAGCAATAATACCACTACTATGTTAGCAACTGTCGCACTATCCAGACATCGTATGACATGAAACGCATTTTGTTATCTTAAACCACTGAGGTGGTTTAATGTTTTACTTTGCAAATGTTGTCGGCAAAAAGCGACGTTTCAATGACGTCATTAGAAAGTAAAAATAAGTACATAAATGTATGCCAAAAATTCAACATTCATTTCCTGTTAAGGCAGTGTAAAAAAATTATTGAAAACCGTCAAGAAATCAGTCATACATGCTGCCACTTATTATGGAACACAACTGAAGTGTAGTTTTTGCCATTTTCACCCAAGTACTGTACGCACATGTTTAAGGTGATGTGAGGCGATTATGCTACAGCTGCTATGATCATAATGGTATAAAAATTATTTTTAAAAACCGATTAAGAAAAAGCCAGAGTTACAGTCAAATATACAACGTGGCCCGTTTAAATATGGCCCACCCTGTATGTCTTGTCTGCGAGATAACACAGCCAGCAGAAGTCTTGTGTTTGCTACTATTATTATTTTTACATTAATTATTAGAATGGTAACAGAACTGAACAGCACATTATTATCTATATATAAAGGAAACCTGCGTGCGCTATCTCCTAGACAGTCGCTGATCGGATCGTCGTGAGACTTTAGATGTAAACAGGGTAGGTCACGAGCATGAAAACAGTCAAGGTCCAATGTCGATTGCACTTTGCCAATTAAAGTTACACTCGAAAATAGTGTAATGTTTACCTTTAATCCCAGGCCAGGCCAGCAGCAGCAGCAGCAGGCCTACGTCTCATGGCCTACCACGGTATCCTGGCCACTTCCTGGCCAGTGGCCAGCGGCATGCAGCACTCTATGGCTCTGCTTCAACCATAACATTGTCATATAGCTTAGATGTTCATTATCTAAGCTATATGATGTGGTACTCATTGTCTACAGAATCTAGCGGTGCTAAGCGCGAGTGGAGCGAGCTCTGCTAGTCTGTTAGATTAGTTGTCTCGTACAACATTCATCCAGGAGAGGATTGTGTTAACCACACAACAAACAGTACCAACGGAACAAATAATAACTGTACATAAATACAGTAAGGCACACAATTGTTGGATCGTGGAACCCAAATCTCAAGCACTAATGTTGGTCATTTTGGGGTTGTGGGCAAGGTATTAGCAGAACCAAAACAGAAGGTCCTGAGTCATTTTTTGAATGTGCCAATGGTTTGACAGCATCTGACAGCGAGAAGAATGGAATTCTATACTGCAGAGAGCAAAGCGGACGACACAACCACCTTGATTACGAGTGAGAGTTGAAGTCTGTGACGAGATGACAGTCGACTCATCGCTGCTCTCTTCTCGTAGAGTAGCAATCACCGACCGACGATCCACAACGGACTTGGTGAGTCGAGCTGATGACGCCTCTAACAGCTCACTCACACCATCCTGTATCACAATCAATCAATCAATCAATCAATCAATCAATCAATCAATCAATCAATCAGTAATTTTTACCACTAGGACCACCAGAGTGTCACAGTAACACAGTTGGGCAACAGTTACAGTACAACATATGGGCAGGACTGCTGGAACAGATAATGTGTCAGTTAACGCCGAAAAGTCGACAGCGAATCAGCCAGCATGATGTCTTCAGGCAAGCTGTTCCAGAGTTTGGCAGCGGTGACCAGGAAGGTTCGACTGCCGACCGTAGACAGTTTGACTGGTGGCACAACAAGACAGTTGGAGTCAGCAGAACGCAGCACTCGTCAACCAGGGAGACAATGCACTACATCTTGCACTACGAACATTGGCAAGTTTGGTGACCAGATGTGTGCACATGGTATTCTGAGATACATAACGATGACAATGACGACGATGATGATGAACGTAATCTACTTTTCTACAAACAGACACAGATGGGTTCCGTTCTTCTGACTGAAAGATAAACATAGTTATATACTGAAAATACACACCAACATCGCCACCATCGATGCTACAAAGCTGGCAAAAGCCATAATGTCACTCCTGCATGACGAACCATGTGACCATGTGCCTCCATTCTTTGATGAATGGAACCTTTACAAAGCTGATCAAGCCTGGTCATGATCCGTTCCTTGGACACCAAGGCCGACGTTTTCAGAGCCAGCTGGGAGGGCAACTGATCGAGACATCTACCTGATATCTAAGAGCTCAATTAGCACTAGCAGAAGCATTGTCAGCAAGCCGGGTGATGCCAGACAACGCATCATAAACTAACAACTGCGTGGGTGATAGCGTCATGTCACCAATGACGTGTAGACTTATCAATGCTATGACAGTACAGTAACACCAACCACATCAGTCGGACAATGACATGTCGGCTTACGATACACTTGAGAACACACAGACAGCAGCACAGTCCAGGCAACAGAGGTAAAGGTAAAGGTAAACGTGGATTTGTATAGCGCCTTGTCGTGAACACACCTCTAAGGTGCTCAGGTATGGCACGCGTTATCAAGTTTTACCTGCACACCTCACATTCATCTGCTAACAGAATGAACCATACCTGCCTTTGCCTTCCCAGCCAAAGCTGGTACTCATTTACCGACCCCGGAGGGATGGAAGGCAGAGTTAGTTACATGGACAACATATGTGCTGTGTTGAACAGAATGGGTTCAGAGATACTGAACAGCTGGAAAAAATAACTCAGTTAGCTACACATTTCCACACAAGAAATGTATAAAACTGGCACACACCTGTTTGCCCTGAGCTCTGTCGGATGACGCACCTGTGCTTCCCAGATTCATAAATCTGGAACTCAGAATGTTATACCATTCTCGCAGTACACTGCTGCCAGTGAACGACGCCAGACTGACTGTAGCGTAGCCCTATGACACACATGTGCTGAATTCACAGAATGTAGCTAGACCACTGTTAACTGTTCAGCAATCGTTAAAACTGTTAATACATTGCGAGAATCTATAACGTTTGGTTGGTGTGCAAACAACAGCACCTGCAATCCACACTGCAATATACAATGTCCTGTCAAACAGCAATTTGCAACACTTCAACACTGTGACGTTCTTTATGTAGCTACATGTCATGTGAATCAGAGGTGAGGTGGACTCTGCATATCATAGTTACTGAGCCAATGTACGGTACCACACATGACAATTTGGCAAAAGTCTGTCACAGTCACTGCCAGCAACTGTACTGCGCATCAGTGATGTATATTACACATTTCGATTCCCTCATAAGGTCACAACTACAGATGTGGAGTGCCATACCAGGTAACAGTTTCAGAGGTTACATTGCTGAGACAGTGCAGGAAATGAAATGTCAACGACAAAGAGACAAAACAAGCACAGGTGAAGTCAAAGGTTTTAAAGTTGGAAAGGCTGGAGGTCTAGGGAAAGGTTACAGGAATCTGGACACATGGCCCTCAGAATTTTTTAAAAATTTAACGTTAAATTTTGTGCACTTTGATGGACTGATGATAGCCATGTGGTTTCCTGTAGTATCACAATATCCATCGTAAATCGTGTGCTGTATTGGGGATTAGTTCTACATGCTGCACAGTGAGGTGTTGTTGTCTGATTCCCCAAGGCTGAAGGCAACATAAATATCAAAATTTAGCCAATTCTGATAGTCTTTTTTGCAACTTCTGATTCAGGACTTTAGCACCAGTGCGGACTCATGACTGAATGCATATTGTATGGGCATCAAAAAATCGGGTTTGCAAAATATCTGCAGTCAGGAAGCACGCAGGGTGAAACCCCCAAAACCGAGCCTCTAGCTTTGCCACTGAGACCAAGAACACTAGTCAAACATTTGGTCATACCCAGCACTGCTCGCGATCTTCAACGACGCTTATCACGTGCAATTGAACACTGCAGGAGTAGAGACGATCCTCGTCGATGGAAATTCTAAATACGTCGTTGAACTGTAGGATGTCGGCATCATTAGTAACTGGACGTGTAGACAATAAACTTGACTCACTGCCCGACACCAACGTCAGCTTCATACAACTAGAAATAACCACCAATCGCAGCACAACAAGTAAATGCTTTGCTTACAAATTTATTCACGATTACTGCAATGGACCATGTAAACTAGTATGAAAATACTGGCAAATGCTAACTGCTTGCAACTGCAAGATAATTCTGCACTAACGATTACATCAAAATGTCGACGATATCACTTGGCTAATGCAGACGGAAAGCATTAGAACTTATGAAAGAATTTACAAGCACAGACAATGCGCAAACATAAACTGTATATTTACACTCGGCAGTTTGTTGGCACAGCAAGAGAAGAGAAATGTCTCGCTTGTAAAACACTCAGCACCAGTTGCCGTGTTTGTTTATCATAGCTACACACAGACACGATCACCAAATGAACAAACATCATCTCTATTCATCGGCGCTGCATGTTAAACAAGCTTAATGACTGCAGTTGACAATTAGACAGATTGCAAGTGGAACAACGAAGCAAGAGTGATGTAACGCATGATAAATTAAACAAATTAATTAACTGAACTGCGCTGTAGGGAAGTTGCCATCAGTTTTACCTCTCAAAGTCATAGGTCACCGAAATCTAACCAATCTAGAGTTCACTATAACCACAACCCATATTCCTACACAGTTACATCAATTTCCAATCAATCATTTTCAGTTTTTGTACAGACATGCATACACACATGGACTGATGCCACTGAAAACAATAGCTACTTGTGTAAATTATGCAGATCTAAATAATTCTAATTCTACGGTGTGCATGCGTGGTGTTTGTGCCAGCTTTTTTCACTGTGACGTCCTATTCTGGCAAGGTAAACACAATGGTTTTTGTCATACTGTTGCAAATGCGTAAAGTGAATTTTTTATGCTTTGCAAATTCTGATGCTTTTACTTGTATAATCAAAATTTGCTACCTAATCAAAAAAATAACTTTATGCACTTGCAACAATATGACGAAAACCACTGTTTACCTTGTAAAAATAGGACGTCACAGCGAATAAATCAGGCGGACACATGACCACGCATGCGCAGCATATAATTATTTATTTTTTACATAATTTACGCAAGTAGCTAATACATGCTTTGCCAGCACAGCAGGTACTTATGTAAATATTCACTATGACTGTCATCAATGACAAGTTTAGCAACAAACAGGTGTTACTAACAACTGAAGAGTACTAGCATAACAAATGCCTTCAACATCAACTGATGTTGTACATGCAGCATTTTCATGATCATTGTACAATGTATACGAAACACTAGCATAGTGCCTACGTGACAGCTTAGGCTTAAGTGTTCCACTGATGTGCAAACACAGATTCACTTACTTACTTATAAGAAGTACAAAACTCTTTCAAACTACACAGACTTTAACAGTAAGACTAGATCGGCAACCTGCTGTCACTTACTGTAACTGAAGCTCAATTTGTGCTGATTCTAACTTAGCACGAGACATATCTGAGTGCTGTTCCTGTTTCACCGATCTGCTCAACGACGTACACCATACGCTTCATGCATGACATCTCAGTAGATTTATAACACGTCGAAGTGCAAGTTGAAATTACCTAACAGCTGTTCAATATCTCACTATGCAATATCTGTTGTTGTAATCTTTAAATGAGGGTAACAAAAAACAGTTTATCTGCATATTTCGCAATAAAAATATGTAAACCAAGGTATCGCTATAGCAAAGTAATGTTGTACGAGAATAAAGTCCGAACATTTAGAAAACCTGTTACACGGCAAGTTTTCTGAATGTGCTATTTGAGTTACATAAACATTGCTGCTACACACACAAATGTCAGGGCATGCAGAATAAAATAAGTAAGTAAGAAAAACAAAATTAACAACACTGCACTGCCGGATGGCACTTCCGCATAGCATAGGCTAACGATTGATTAAATGAGCAAGGTTTAACGTCCCACTCGACACATTTTAGGTCATTTCGGAGACGGTGGGGTGACTACGGCATCAGCCAGGATTATAGCCACAGTGCAGCCTACAATGTGTGCAGTGTTGAGTATTGTGTGTGCGAGCGCGACCACTGTTGATAACAGTGGTGTGTATGTGTTTTATTTGAAAAGCATTGTGTCCGTATGTTTTAGATGCCCAGCTAGGACTGTGGGTTTCTCTGGAACATGCCTACACTTGTGCATGTACAACCAACCAAATTCAGCAACGCTCAGGTGCCGCCAACTTCCATGAGCACATGGAAATTTTGACTTGTGGAAAATGCTTGCGTTGCATTGCAGTACGTTGCGTTGTGGAATTTTTTTACGTAGTGTTTAATAAATTACGTAAGAGCTTGCATTACATTATGTTGTGTTGCCTATTGC
>Ga0209562_1000668_pt1 | contig 12009 bp, 6 predicted proteins | sample WorMetvacBELIZE2_FD_187399 | JGI IMG/M metagenome (GOLD analysis project Ga0209562, IMG submission 187399) | Marine gutless worms symbiont microbial communities from Max Planck institute for Marine Microbiology, Germany - Olavius vacuus BELIZE.2... | ecosystem: Host-associated > Annelida >...
ATACATTTCGACTATATACAGTTACTGGCGTACGTCACCATCGCTATACAAGTTATATAATATACAGCTGCAACATTTTCGGGCTAAATTCTTTTACAGTGGTTTACATTTATTGTTTTGATTTAAGATATTGAAAGCAGTGCAGATCTGCTGTTTGCTTTTAACTTTAACTGTGCAGTCGGAGATTGAAAAGCATTTATGAGCAATTGAGCATACTGTGTGTGGTGTATAAATGTTATTTGATGGCATATATAGAGTTGCTCATCATTTCCACAGAACAGATGTGTGAACATCATAGCTTGCACTGTTATGAAAGCATATTACTTTCTCTTACTCCATGCCTCTTTTTCTAGTCAGTACAATGAACGTGGCAATTTGCAGACTGTTTCTGGTTACTTGACGCACTGTTGGAGTACACACTGTATGGCAACATGCCGCCAGTGTTGGAGGAGCGAAGGTCATCTGTGACTCAGCTCGACTCTAGTCATGCACCTCTTAGCCGTCGTGAAGGTTACTTTCTATTGTTGATGTGTTACTGTGTTCTGTTCGTGATCCATCACTGACACCGAGTCAGTTCTGTGCATGTCTGAAGACTGTGTTATTTTGCGGAGCATACGAAATACTAGCATAGCGCCTATGTGACAGTTTAGGCTGTAAGGACTGTTGCACGAACACAAATTCACTTACTTATTTACTTACTTACTACTGCTGGCTACTTTTTCATACTGTGTACTAACTGTCTGGGTGCATTAGCATCAGTGCTGCCTCTGAAGCCATGGCACCATAGAAAAGAGTGTATTATTACCGGTATTGTTATTATTATCAGTAGTTAACTGACTACACAAAAATATTTGAATGGTAGCTTGACAGTTTGTACACATATGATAGTAATACTGCATGGAATGTCATTGTCAGTGGTGGGAGAGATGGCCTTCACATCCATATCACCGCTCCCACCTTTCCTGATTTCAGGAAGATTAATGTTGATGCCACCTGCTTAATGAATCTCTTCAAAGCATAGTTATATCAAGACAAGCGACACCAGTCACTCTTCCAGCTAAACATTGGTGTACTGTGAGCAGCCACACACATCATCCAGCTCCATAATGAAGCAGCAGTCTGACATGAACCTCATCAACCACATCATGGAGTTGTCCCATTGACCTCAGTTGTTGATGATGGCTTTCTGCACTCTCATGATTACAATACAGTTATCTGGCTTATGTGGTGCTAAAAGCAGTTGTGAAATTTAAAGTGATACCATTACTGACCAAAAGTTATGATAACTTTCCTGAACAGGTTTGCAGAGTAACGATACTTCGTATATCGTATGTGCTGGAATTCTTGGTTTCTGTGCTTGGCTTAAGTTTAACTAGTCAATTTTAGATCCTTATGGCCATATGATGGCTCAATCCCCAAAAGGTTTGCCTAAAGGAACATTTGCAGGTTGCTGGAGGTGGATATTTTACTGGCTGGTTTCCCTACACAGTGTGCAGTAAACAGTTTCAAAGCACTGCAGACAGTTGTATTTGCTAATTTTTCTGTCTGTTTTGTCAGTGGTATTCGGATGGTTGCAGGTGTACCAGTATGTGTATATCATTATTGTGCTGTAGGAAATCATCTTTACCGATACTCAAAAGTTCTCGATAGTCACAGTGTGAATGAAGCACGTGCTCGAATCATGCCGACGTGCCCACATCTGATCTGGGCACAGCCACATCCGCTCAACTTCTCTGCACCAATGTAAGTCAGTGCATACAAAGTAAATTCTTGTTTTGTTTTTCATCATAAAAGTTACTTTCTGGCAAAGAAAGCATTTAAAGAGCTACAGCTGGTGGTCACCCACTCCGTACTGTAGGTTTTGCTACACCTGTATGCAACAGTATCTGCTTGCATGTTTGATAGATAATACTCATAATTGAGCAGTTTAAGAATTTTACGCCAATTTGTGGTGAATGCCACTGTTTTGATGTACACACAGTTATGAGCTTTGCAGTTGCTGTGGAAAATTGCCTGTGATCACATTTTACATCTGTGTTTATCCGTAGTTAGATTGTGTGACAGATACTTTTCATGTTGACTTTGGATTTCATGGATATTGCTATACTCTTACGAATATTGAGAATATTGTCACCATTCAAATTTGTCTACTTTGCTGCCCACTTTGGTGTACTAGATAGGTGGTACATACGTCTGAGGATTGCTGTGTAGTGAGGAATCAAAAGCAGTTGCGAGTGAAAGCCGTCTCTAAAACACTGTGTTTGTTTGCAGGTAAATGATTGCACTTGTGTTTGCTTCTCGTGTTTGAATAGTGTCGGTGGTGACTCGGCTTATGTCTTGATTTCACTGAAAACCATTTTTTTTATAATGAAAACCTGAAATACTACGAATATGAGTAAAATCAGAGTAATGTCAAGAAATATACAAAAAAAGTTCAGTACAGTCCTGGAAATGGTAAAAAGCATTTTTGGTTGTGGAAAATAATGAAAAAGCATGTACATTATATTTTTGAAGTCTAGTTTTAGACTAGACCTCGTTACGAACACAGTCATAATGTGTCACGGTTGTAGACAGTACAGATGTCGGACAAGGACTTCTAAATTGTTGCAAAGAAGAACCAAACAACAACATTTTATGAACATTTTACGTTTTATTATGTTGTGACACTGCAGTGGTTTTTGCTATTTAGGCCAGTCTACAGAAAACTCTGATTAGCTTCTAACAGTGGATGTCCTGTTACTGACTGTTTCAGTTTGAATGTTTTTGTTACAGTAGCTTTGGTTTGGGTGACCACCATTCTGTGCATGCTTTGTTGGTTGGCCGTTAGCACATTTTGCTTAACAATCGCTGAATACCTGTTGCTGTTGTAAGATATCAGTGTATAAAACTTACACTGTGCTGCTGCTTGGAGTCTGTCAAAATTGACGGAGTCAGTGTTATCAGTCACTGTAGTGCTTTGGTATAATGGTAGAGCTGACATTGTGGGTATTATGTATATTTCAGTAATGTTTGGTTGTAAGGTTGAATGCGTAAATTAGTGCCATGTGTGCTTCTTGCTTTTTTAGCCTAAGTGCTTCTGTTGCATTATCTTAGTTATAACTTATATTACCTTTAGCTATATCTAGCTTGGTTTAACATGGAGGTTTTCTCTGCAGATTTTCATATATTAATGCTGTTTGAATTAGCTGTACTGTTAGCAGAATATGAGTTTATACTGTAACTGTTCCATTTGACTAATCAACTAGTAATTGCATAAAAATATATTGGCAATGACAGTTAGTCTTGTCATGTCATTCAGGGTATTTCAGTTAGCATCCAACATGCTGCCACCTGTTGATTAGATACCGGTAGATGGACAGCTAGCTAGCTGATTATATTGAAATTGTCATTATTATGCACTATCTATATCTACTTACGTTGAAAGTGCTGTGAAACCAAGCAGCTGTTATGCTATGTAGTAGCTTGAAGGGAGTTTGCATAGAACTTTTTGCCATTATTTTGGCATCTTTGTGTATGATATACTGTGTGGTATGGTTATGAAGTGTGTAGCGATAGCGATACGAATTTAGATCAATATCCAGATGATGTAAAGCTTGCTTCTATGTTAATCTCTTCAAAACTGTGTTTTGCAGTTTGAAGTGAAAGCTGTTTGTATTGTATCTGTGTAGAAATTTATTCCAGCGACAGAAACTGCTGTCACTGGGTAATGACGACATCGATGTCATCCAGCCGATTGTGCGAAGGCCGGACATTCTTCCCCGTGGAATTCGACAATCGCCGGACGGTGTCATACGCTTAGATGACGACAGTTTTGTGAACGATGATTCAGTACAGTCGGCATTTGACAGCGGTGTTGCTTCTGTATTGCAGTCATTTGCGGTGCTTGGTACGGCGGTTGTTGTGTGTGGTTTTGGCATGCAGTTTTGTCGTCGTCGGAGTAAGCAGCGTAGGAAACACGTTCACCTTACACCGGCAGCACGCCGCTTGCGGACTACACGGTAGCAGTCGGTTAATCCAAGTTGTGTCAGTCTGGCGTGTTACGAGTATATACTAGTTCTGCAAAATATACCCAGTAACTGTAAGTTATGTTTTATATTCCGAGTTTATCAAGTATTGAGTGTGCCGATTTATCAGTCGTGAGCATTGTGTCATTCGGAAAACAGAACAGTTGAGTTTGATCACAGTGTTACTATTCTTGACTTATTTCCATGAGTTTTGAAGGTAAGTGTAATTATTTGCAAGTTGGAGTACTTTGTTTTGTCTTGTCTTGAAGTGAAGTATCACATGTTGTCATCGTAGTTGTGAACTGTGCTTGCTGACTTTCATACTTAATGAAATTGCTCGATACATCTATAAGTAAGCTACCGGTGAGCAATTGGTGGCTGTCAGTCTTACACAGTGGAGATAGTGTGCTATATTGTGCTGGAATCTATCTTAAAACTTTACCTGTATGCACTGAGAAATTCCGTTGTGTGTGAGTCATTATGATCTGTCATCGTGGTCATTTGTTTTCATTGTTGACATTGCAAGTCAGTGTGTGCTGATGTGACGTTACGAAACTACTCACTCATCATGTAATTAGACTGTTGACATTTGCTGCCAGATACAAAAACTAGTAGCTTGATGCTTGGTAGCAAACTGCCATTTATTGATACCATCAAAGTAAAATCTGCTGTATATGGCACTCAGTCATCACATTCATATTTTTTGGCATTTTATTGCAGTTCAGTCTAAATTTGATCAGTGCTGCTCTCTATGAAATGCATGTCAACCCTTTGTTGTAGCCTTGTGATTACAGTTGTTACAATTTCGGGAATATCAACAATATTCCATCAGTATTTCACTGACATATCTGCATTAATTATGTATTACATGTGTGCTGTAGAATATATGAAGTCTCTACATGGTCACTTAGTGGATGAGTTGTTATGTAGTACAGTGAAGAGGCGTTTGGCTCACCCACCTGGGCCCCTTCTGCTATACCAAATGTAGCAAGGGGCCAGTGTACAAATCATCACATTACTCTATAATGGTCCCTTGCTGCAGGTGTTTAATTATGTGTGTGTACCTTTTGTTTTTTTGGGAGACTTTGGGCTAAATAGTACATTTGGCTTGTGTTGTTGAATTGTAAATAGATTTTTATTTTTAGTCTGTAGTCTGTAACAGTACATTGGTTGTCAGTGATGTTGCATTGGTAATTGCCAGTTTATTGAACTGTCATATTGGGATTTGTGAACATTCAGCATATCTTGCATATCTTGATCTGTATCAGCTGTAAGGTACCAGAATTTGCATCACGTGTATGCGTATGTGTATGCGTACGTCATTGATGAACATTCAGCATGTTCATGCATGTTGTGTGGCCGTGGAATTAATTTAGCACATTTCAACAGTGAAGCGATGTCTTGAACTGCGGCGATTTACTGACTAGGAAGTGTGCCACGGTGAGGTTTTAGGCATTTTGTGAAACACTGACATTTGCAAACCTTTAGGTCATTAATGAACTGTGATTGTATTCTGTACATAATAACGTAAGTTATGTGTTGTGTGTTCACGTCCGACGCTGATCTGTGTGTACGCAGTGCGAGCTTCATGTTCACATAGAGGGTGTCTGTGCTGGCGATGATATGTTGAGTCAGAACTTAGGCTGGTTTTTCTTTGTTCAGTGAACTTGTTTCACGGTGGGTTTTTATGTTTATCATTGTTGTTGTGGGTTTGGATAGCAGTATCCTAGCGAAGCATTTTGGCTGAAATGCAGTTGTATATTTTAAATGCCGGTAAGCATTTGCCTGTATTCGAATGTACCCATCTTACCAGTAAATGCGACCACAAGCTGCTTGTTGTCTGTAGAATGAAAGTGAGTCATGCAGTGTTATCAGTGACTCGAGTGCACCGAACAAATTAATGCATTCCCATTATAAGAAGCTGTGTACAGTGGTCTTAGGCTCTGACCATACACTTTGATTATTTTTCTAGGAAAAATTATTCTCACAACTTTGTAATTTTCTGTCCAAAATGTATATCTGTGACATAACCTATAGCGACAAACCTGTAGAAACCTAACCAACCTGTATGCTCGATGTTTTGTGGTCGTTTCTGAACTTCTCAGTTTCTTATAGTTCATGAGAAATAACAACTCAGACACGGAGTATCATGTTGAACTCAGACAGACCATTACATCATTTACATTCTAGACATTTTGTCAGTAGTAAAAATGTGATGGAAAAAATTAGTCCGATCAGTCTGAAGGAAATATATTAATGTGTAAATAGACATATAAATGTGAAGATATGCACATGTCTGGTTGTAAGTACAGCTCTGCTGGATAGTAGTGCTGCAGTGCTGATATTGATTTCTGATGATCGTGCATACGAGTTTCAACAAGACTGTTGCTAGTCACTTGTCCATGTTCGATTTGTGTTATTGCATTCAGCATGTCACGATGCTGCCATTGTTCGACATGCAAATGCACGTTTGTAGAGGTATACAGCAGTGATGTAGTCGAGTCTGAGTCCAAGTCCAAGTACTTTCCACTCAATTCCAAGTAAAGTCCGAATGTACTGTAAAAGATGTATATTTTGCGAGCATCAAATTTTCGCGATTTTCACGATTTGAGTAGAAACGCGAAAATTAAATGCACAGGAATTTTTGGAATTGCCCATCACCATAAGTTTATCTGCATAGAATATCAACAATTGTGTGATGTGATATGCAATATTCTTTGTAATATGTAAACAATATGATAGGAATTTTGATAATAAAAATCCGCCAAATTAAAATGCAGCGAATTTTCTACGTAAGAAAATCGCGAAATTAAGATGCAGCGAAACAAATAGTGTTTTACAATAGCTAAAATTCCAGCATTCACAGTCTGTCTAAGCATGAACTGAGAAGCAATGAGAAATGTGTTAAAAGACAGTATCTTACTTTATATCTCAGTCAGTAACGACCCACTGTAAAGTTCATAAGTTGAGATCTGATCATAACAACAGTTTAGTTGCAGTGTGGCAGGGACAAGCTAAGATGTTATAGCATGTTCATATTTCACTTAAGGAAAACTAAGTCAGATATCAACTGGTTCTGAAGTCGTGCCCTGTGTGGCCACATGAACACTCCTCCACTGTTGAACTCCAGTTCAATTGCAGCACAAGTTGCAGGTACAGGCCAGTGACTTACAATGCCATTTTGTATATCGTCGATAGAGCCACTGACTGTACCCTCAGTATCTGACCATGAAACAAGACACTGATACTACAAGGGCAGTGAATAAGTAACGACTTTAGAAAAAAAAAAGATCTAAACGTCCACTGAATTGATATTTCTTATGCATACTGTCTCATTACAAGAAGTAATATATATGTTACATTGAGATGTTCTCACATCAGAAAGTGTCTAGTGCGGAGTCCGACTATCCAGAGTTTCAGTCCGAGTCTCTTGTATTCAAGTCCCATAATTTGAGTACTAAAAATATGGACTCGAGTCAGACTCCAGTATACCGTAAGACTTAAATACTACATCACTGATACATACCATGTGAGGCAAAAAACTGCACCGTTTTATTTTTGCAATAGCTTTGTCAGAACTTCATCTAGTACGATAATTTTTTGCACATGTATACTTCAGTAAATTTCCTATCACCTATGTATTCCATATTCATTATATTGTCAAAGACGGGGAGCCAGCTTAGGTTTTAAAAGTACAGCGGTCCAGTGCACCGTGCACAAACAGCCATCGTGCTGCTTTGTCACAATACGCCAGACTTCAGTTATAGCGACCAACCTGTGACTTCCTGACATTCTATACTTTAGTAAACATAAATTACAGTATCTTGTCAGTGCTATAGGAGCGGGTCTGTTAAAATTCTGTGCGAGATGTTGATGGGCTGAGGCGACAGCTGAATGACTGTTGGTCAAGCATCCAGCAGTCCAGCGGTCATTGATCAAATGATTGATCAGTGATGATTTAGGCTGAGGACATAAGACATAAGACAGCTGAAACATATGATAATATGTTTTACTATTGTACTGCATTGTTGGTCCATACATTTTCACACTTTATACCATGTTTCATTTAAATGTTTAAGAAAATAATGATGAGGTTCAAGCTTATGTAACAAAACTGACATTGGTTGTAACATGTGCACGTATACTGCATTTCGCAAGGCAGGATAAAGACACCTTCAAAGTATATGTATGTGTACCAATAATTATTCAAACAAAGAAAGATTTGACAAAGTTATTACAAAAATAAAATGGTGCCATTTTTTTGCCTCACAGTGTAGATATAACATAGATATACATGCAGTTGCACACATTTAAATTCAAAAAGTGCCTTTAACTGACATGTGAATTCATGGGTTGTTTGTGTTATGTCCACCTTTGAGAAGATGTTAAATTTGTGTGCCATCTGTTTTTGACTTAACACATTTCTTGTATTATTACTAATAATGGGATGACATACTGGTATGAGATGACATATTCTGATGAACTGATGAATATTATTGATGTCCTGTTTAAAAAACTGCTGTTTAATGTATTTCAAAGAAACGTTCTTCACTAATCATATTTTACCTTACATATCTCTCTGGGCCTTGGTAAACAAGTAGCTCAGCTATCGCAGAGAGACCGCTCTGCGGGGTGGGTTAGTTATAGCCAAAAGTGGAAAAATGTAAATGGGAGACAATATTTTACGGACATTATAGGTCTGTCTTCAACCACTATGACGTAATTGCCCAGCAAAGCAATCGAATTCGGTGAGAAAACGCAAAAGAAGGGCTATTACGCCGCTCAAGGTCATCAAGATAGGTATCAATTGCTAGGTCGCACGGCTGAGGTGCTACGAACGAAAATAGATCGAAAATCGACGATTTCGCTCCATCGCGGTCGCTTTGACCCAAAATTTCAGGTAGAAGGGGACGTCCCTCACCAATAATTTTTGCACGGATAGTTAGGCCAATGAATGCCCCGCAACTTTGCCGCTGACAATTTTCACACAAAGAAACTTTGTAGCAGACTTTCTTCAAGCGAAGTGCGATTTTAGAGGGAAAACGGCCGTTTTGGGTTTTTGAGCCCCCTTTGAACGGTGTAATGGCTCTTATATTTAGCGTTATTTCACCGAATGGCAAATGCAGTAGCTTTCGGGGCAAATTACGTCAAAGTTATTGAAGATAGACCAATACTGTATCCGACGAAAAAACTGTAGTACAAAGAATCTGGTTTTTAGCGATTATATGATTTATGCCAGTATTTGTAGAGGTTACCGAGAACGAGTGCGTTATCGAGAGGTTCCTGTGTTGTTTGCATGCCCGATATGACTGAGGGTCCAAGTAAGAAAACAAATTGCGTGTTCGATCATTTCGGTCATCAACACAGAGGATAACTTCTCGTAAAGCGAAAAAAATCGTCCCTCGTGTACCAACCATGTACGGAGTGACGGAGTGAAACGATTTCAGTTTAATAACCAACTAGATGGCAGCTTGGCTTAGCGCACATCAATGAAGTTACCCTACGTCGGGCCCGGTTAGTACTGGGATGGGTGACCGTGTCTGGGTTCAGTTCCCCGTACAGGACATTTATCTCGGTATATGTGAGCATCCACCCAGGTCAACTCAGCGTGGCTATCCCTTCGTGGGTAGGCGCAATAAGTAGGCGTACCAGCCAAAAAGCGGTGACGCTTGAGGCTGGGGAGTAAAGGCAGGTATGGTTCCTGTGTGGGTGCCATGGCAGGTAAAACTGATCCATCCCCTTGTTACACACGGGCCATATCTGAGCACTTTAGAGATAAAGGGCTTATAATAAAGCGCTATATAAATTCATCTGTTTACTATTATTTGTTCTGAATCGCATAATAGACGCGTTGGGCGTCTCGATTTGATCGAAATGGGCTATCAGCACTATAGGCTATTGCTTTAGTCTGCCTGCCCGTCCATCCGTCCGTCCATCTGCTTGTCTTGTCATCTCGTGATCCACGCCTAAACGGTGCAATGCACCGAATGCCTTTTGCTGCACCGTACGATAGAGCGATGTTAGGTGCGCGCTATCTCTACGGTAGCTGAGCTTCGTGTTTTGTGTTACTGCGATGATCCTTGAAAATGGTAAACGCATTTGTAGCGCAGCTTCTCACATAGTGCTCCGCGTATTTGGAACAGTCTTCCGGACACAATCACCTGTGATCTGAACATTACTACATGTACTTTCAAACGAAAATTGAAAACACTCCTTTTCAGCAACTGCTACTCATAGACAATCACGTAACCCGCGCCTGCGATTCGTCTCTTTGATTGACACACGGCGCGTTAAACGCTGCTTAATAAATGACTAAATAAATAAATAATTATCATTGTTCTGACTGTGTTAATAGGTGCTGTATGCACACAGTCCAGGTGTCAAAGTTGTTCATAGGCACCTGAAAGTCATTCCATCTAATGCGTGATTGTAACAGCGTTACCGAGTCGTTAGGTCAAAATCAACGATAGAGAACGTCAACGTTGCAAAGTTTCATCTGAGAATAGTAGATCGGGTCGACGTGTTGGATGCTAACGAAACGGCCTATCTGCTGCTGTCCACAGTAGAAATGCGCGCTTCCAGGTACGTTGGTGTCGACGGCCAGTGAAAACTGACACAGCGCGTTGTCCTTGAATGCGTCACGTCTTCCAACGTACTCTCCTGTCCAGTTGCCGACGCGTATCTGAAAGGCGTCCAACGCACCTGCCACGGACACCAAGGCTACGGTAAGTTTACATAACAGTTATAGCGTTCCGTATACCAAACTTGTGTGACCTTTAACATAGGCCTATGCCTAATGTGACAAGTAGCTCAGCTATCGCAGAGACATCGCGCTGCAGGGTGGATTATTTATGGCCAAAAGTGGAAGACTGGAACTGGGAGACAATATTTTAACGGACATTATCGGTCGATCGTCCACCACTGTGACGAAACTGGCCTGCCAAGCAATCGAATTCGGTGAAAAAAACGTGAAATAAGGACCATTACGCCGTTCAAGGTCATCGAGGTCGGTATCAATCGAAAGCCCGTATGCGATCAGTGATTAATAGTACCGGTAACTGACATCCTATCTCGTACCGTTTCGGAGTTATCGCAGCTTATTGTTTACATTTTACACACTGCGTTTTGAGACCCCTTTTGGGGGCTTAGGGACAACGTGCGATGTTCATCTTGGGCTCATTTGAAAGCGCGTAGTGGACTTCCTATTAGTGTTAATTGAACTTTTTGCTAGGTGTTACGGGCTTACGGCTGAGGCGTTACGAGCGAAAATAGATCGATAATCGGCGATTTCGCTCCATGCGGTTAGTTTTATCCAAAATTTCAGGTAAAAGAGTCGCCTGCACCGATCATTTTCGCACGGATATTTAAGCCAAGGAATGCCCTACAACTTTGTCCTTGACAGTTTTCACACAAAGAAACTTTGTAGCAGACTTTATTCAAGCGAAGTGCGATTTTACACGGAAATCGGCCATTTTGCGTTTTTAAGCCCAGGGGCAACGTACGATGATCCTCTTATGCTCATTAGAAAGCGCGTAGTGGACTTTCTCTTTCTATTAGTGTTAATTGAACTTTTTCGCTAGGTGTTACGGCTGAGGCGCCATACGATCAAATGATTTCGCTCCAACCGGGGCCGGTTGACCCATTTTTTAGGTAGAAGGGGACATTTGTCACAATCCACGCGTTTGTGTCGAAACTGAAAACCTATCTATTCGGTCGTTCACAATGACGGTCACGTACCTGCGCTGTTCAGGCGTTTTTTCGTGATTTCGGTGCCGTGATATAGGGGAAAGGCTCCTAATTTGGACCGCCCCCTAATTTGGACCACTGCTCTGCCAAGCGCACGGCAGCAGCTAGCGTATCGATTCTGTGTCGTAGCTGTTATGAATAGCGTGTGGTATAAGCACTTGGAGAAGATATTCTGCAAGTTGTAGCAGACAGAGAACAAAAAGTTGATATATGGGTGTTTTGATGTAAGGAATAAGTTACAAACAACAAGCTCTCACAC
>Ga0209562_1000669_pt1 | contig 12003 bp, 6 predicted proteins | sample WorMetvacBELIZE2_FD_187399 | JGI IMG/M metagenome (GOLD analysis project Ga0209562, IMG submission 187399) | Marine gutless worms symbiont microbial communities from Max Planck institute for Marine Microbiology, Germany - Olavius vacuus BELIZE.2... | ecosystem: Host-associated > Annelida >...
ACATGATGTGGTTACTAGGCCCTATTAATCACTAATTGAAAGTCGCACCTTTCGATTGGTACCAAAGTCAGTGACCTTGAATGACCCTAAACGACGTAATAGCCCTTACATTGCGTTATTTCACCGAATTTGGTAGATTTCGGGGTTCATAACGTTTGTTTTGTCACAAAGCACGCGTTTGACAGACGGACAAACAGACGGAAAGAAAGGCCTTGGAAATACCGTGCATGCAGTCGCACGGTAATAATTGCATTACTTTGAAGTGTATTTCCACAAATTGGACATATTAAATTCCGTGGGTGGCTCCAGATTCTGCCGCCGGTATCATATCGTGCGCTACGTAGGCCTTATCAGTTATACATCCCAATGGGCCCGTTATTGATCGTGGCCATACTAATATAGGGGCCGCAGTGCTCATTTAGTTTGTCCATCGGAAGTAAATAAACTTTCTTAAAATCTCATCAACTTCAGCTGTTTCAGACATTGTTTCAACGAAGTCAGAAGTTGTCATACAGAAAGAAACTAAGGACTACTGCGGTATTATTAATAACAGCCTACTCTAGTCCTATCTGTGCAGTTGTCCGTTTTCTTACATTTTAGTTGCAGAAAGAACCCTCCACGTTTGGTTGAAATGGAAACCGAAATTGAACAGTTGAAACGTGAAAATGGGACGCTAAAGCACGTAAACGCTGAACTAAGAGAGGAAATCAGTAAACTGAAACAGTCTCTTGATGAAGCAGTTAGAAGTACCAAACCAAAACCAAAACCACCACCAAGACGTCTGAACCCAGTAAATTCTGCTGAGTTTGAAGCACCTTCAGAAACTGCAGACAGTAGTTGGCCTACTGATAGCGAAGTGCAGCAACAGTTAAACAAGGCGATGCAGCAGCTGAGTGAAACTAGACAACAGCTGTCGAACGTTCAAGAGCGACTGACTGTACTTCAGCAAGTAACTGCAGCAACACAGAGACGACAGTTGGTACAGGAACATGCCTATGAGAATTTACCGCCACACAGTGTCTATGAGAAACTGCGATTTGATCCGACACAAGAACACGAGTACGCCAAACTCCAGCCACCAACGCATCCAGGTTGTATATTTTTTTCAGTAGTTGTTGTGAGAAATCTTAATTCTGGTGATGAAAATGCAAAAAGCTAATAATCGATGATATATAATTTTGGATGTGTGTCTGTCTGTTTGTCTGTCTGCGTGAATGTATGTCTGTCAGACGATAACTTTCGAAAGCATTGACATAAAAAGTTTATATTTGCACATCCGGTATATCTCCATGGAATACGGGCAAAGTTCGTATATATAGTTCAACTGGTTGAGGTTAAGGTCACAGGAGCAACGAAAGATTAAAAATCTCTATTCTCGCAAAAACTTCGATCGGAAATAACTCCGGTATTATAAAGTAGCCATGAAGCTGCAGCATGGGGTTTTCCCCTATGGTGAATCGAATGGGGGGGGTGACCGCTATGTTTGTCACGTGACCGGAAGCGACCACACGTAACTAAATGCACGCATTCGCAGTTGGTTGGGCTTATATTAGAAGGCAATCTTGTTTACGTATCTTTATGAGCTGTTGCCATTAACCTTTACTATTGTACAAGATGATATCATGTTGATTTAACAGCTGGCTGTATTGTAACTGCTATTGTATGTGTTGAATATTACAGACGTACTGCGCAAACAGTACAGGTACTTGTCGACCACACTGGACGCGCATATCGTGGCTGTGCACATGTATGAACGTAACGCGTTGACTCTCAGAGACCTGCAGTCAATTCAGTCTCTGAGAGATCGTCCAGTCGAAGCCGCTGAGACGTTGTTGAACATCATCATAGAACAACCTGACGCTGTCTACCTGTGTTTCCTCGACGTCTTGAAGCACGCCGGGCAACAGCACATCTATCAGACACTGGTCGAAGACGGGTACAAAGGTAAGTGACCATAGTCGCTGGTTTTATAAAATGTAATAAATATAGCATTTTCCTAAGTGTATGTCAAGTGAAGTTCAATCTAGGCATATATTCTTATACACATTGCTACTGGAGTGATGTGCAACAACAAACTGTTGTTTAGACTACAACGACCAGTCATCACATACGAGCGTCATACGAGCGCACTACGTGTTTCTGTTGGAGACACTGGACCTTAAGAACTTATCGGTCAACTTTACTCCAAGGAAGTTGTCAGTGCAGCGGAAAGAGACGACATCAGCGCCGAGCAGACGTCGTTCAGAGCGAACGAGAAGTTACTGTCAGTGCTCAGTCGCAAGTCTCCTCAACAGTTTCAACTGTTTCTCGATGCACTCGACAACTGTGGACAGTCACATGTCCGTCATGTCATCGATGACCGGCGAGGTTTGTCCATAAAAACCACTGAATTCATTTCATGCATGCACAAACAACTTTGCGTAAATTGTTGCTAGTGCATATAGCATGTTTGGTAGCAGTAGCATAGACATAAATAAACCATAAACATTGTAGCTGTGGGATCAGATAGTTATGAAATTTAACTGATTTCTCTTTATTGTATGGCAGTGGAAACTCCTTTTGTATGGCGAGAACGTCATAAGAGACATTGTCAGTGCACTCAGTGGTAAAAACAGGAAAATGTCTGATGGCATATGTCCAGGACCAATAACAACTTGAGTCATGGAGATTTCTAGTCGCAATGAGGGACTATTCTTGGCCACAGGAGAACTTTTCACTAATGTAGAACAGTGAAAGAAAGAGAAAGGAGACCAGACAATAAGCTTAGCTGTCGCAAAGAGACCATGCGACTGCTGCGTTGGTCAGTTTTGGTCAAATGTAATTGGACGACTATATTTTGCGGACATTATAGGTCTGTCTTCAACCACTGCGACGTAAAGCTATCGCAGTCGATAAAAATAGCGCAAAATCAGAGCTATTACGCCGCTCATGAGATATGATGTCAGTTACCATCACTAATAGAAAGTCACATACGCGTTACTGAAAAAAATACCATGGTACTACCGTGGTATATATGGTATTACCGTGGTATTTTTCCAGTAGGGCGGTTTCGATCGGTATCGACATCGATGACCCTGAATGACCTTGAACGGCGTATTAGCCATTATTTTGCTTTATTTCAACGAAATCGATAGCTCTGCAGGCCTATTACGTTACAGTGTTCTCTGCAGAATATCGTTTTCCACTTTAGGCCAAAACTGACCCTCCCGGCTTCGCGGTCTCTCTGCGATAGCTGACTAAGCTGAATTACTTTTTTAGACTGGGAACGTCGGCATCCTGTATACTACGTTGTAGGCAGTTAGATGTGCGGCTACAAAAATGACATCCATCTGGTTTGTCTAAGTATTATTTCTGTTAATTAGATAATTAGTGAAATAACCGGTTCACACACTTACCTAATGCAGAACAGGAATGTCGGCTATATACTCAGAGACAATCTCATGCCCCTAGAGAAGACGATAATTATTGACATATCAGAAACGCTTTCATTCACATTCAACACGCATAACACATGAAAGATAACACTGAAAAAAGGCCTACACTACTTTTTCATTGGGGGTAGGCCCCACGTCCTCCTCCCTCTGGCTATGCCATTGGCTGCAGCTAGTTTTATATCCTACCAATTTCCGTCAAAATGTCATGCATTTTTGTTGCAGATGAAGAATGTACCATGTTACTTACAATTTCCAAAAAGAACAATTTGCATGAAGCATTAGAAGACGAGCGTTTTGAAGACGCAAGCAGGCTCATAGCGTCAAGCAGTGAAGCAGACCTTGTGGAATGTTTTGAGAGTCGCGAGAGATCTTATAAGTCTTGTCTGCACATAATAGCTGCAATATCTGACACACAACAAGCCAGTAAGCTGTGTAGAGAGTTGATGGAAAGGATAGAGAATGCAGTGAACAGGGAATATCTACTAAACATGACAACAGTGGTTGAGTTTGATATGATTGGATGGAAAGTTCATGCACGTGTTGCATCCATTCACATAGCAGCTTACAACGGTAACTCAGGAGTAGTGAGACTGCTGTGTCAAGAGTATGGAGTTGATGTCAACTGTAACACCAGTGAAACGCTTGAGGAAGAAATGAAGAAAGGCATAACGCCGTTGGAATGGGCGGCAAGGAAAGGTCATACAGCAGTAGTAAATGTGCTATTAGACAACAAAGCTGATGGCAATGTAAGCAGACCAACAGACGATGTCACACCTCTGTATGTTGCTGCTCAGGAAGGACATACAGAAGTAGTAAAACTGTTACTTGCTAACAAAGTTGATATGAATGCAAACATGAACGAAGGTACCACACCTCTGTATATTGCTGCTTGCAATGGACATACAGAAGTAGTGACACTGTTACTTGCTAACACAGCTGATATGAATTTAAGGAGAAACACATATAGTGACACACCTCTGAATATTGCTGCTCAGAACGGACATACAGATGTAGTGAAACTGCTACTTGCTGACAAAGCTGATGTGAATGTAAGAGGCTACAATGGTGCCACACCTCTGAATATTGCTGCTCATAATGGACATACAGAAGTAGTGAAACTGTTACTTGCCAACAAAGCTGATGTGAATGCAAGTGACAAGGATGGTTTCACACCTCTGTATGATGCTGCTGATGACGGACACACAGAAGTAGTGAAAGTATTATTAGACAACAAAGCTGATGCTAATGCAAGCACGCACCAAGGTGTTGCACCTCTGTATATTGCTGCTCAGAATGGACATACAGAAGTAGTGAAACTGTTACTTGCCAACAACGCTGATGTGAATGCAAGCAGACCCACAGAAGGTGACACACCTCTGTATATTGCTGCTCATAATGGACACACAGAAGTAGTGAAAGTATTATTAGACAACAAAGCTGATGCTAATGCAAGCACGCACCAAGGTGTTGCACCTCTGTATATTGCTGCTCAGAATGGACATACAGAAGTGGTGCAAGTGTTACTTGCTAATAAAGCTGATGTCAGTGCAAGCAGACACACAGACGGTGTCACACCTCTGTATATTGCTGCTCAGAATGGACATACAGAAGTAGTGAAACTGTTACTTGCCAACAAAGCTGATGTGAATGCAAGCACTAATGACGGTGCCACACCTCTGTGGATTGCTTCTGATAATGGGCATACAGAAGTAGTGAAGCTGTTACTTGCCAACAAAGCTGATGTCAATGCAAGTGACAAGGATGGTTTCACACCTCTGTATACTGCTGCTGATGAAGGGCATATGGAAGTAGTGAAATTATTATTAGACAACAAAGCTGATGTTAATGCAAGCACGCACCAAGATGTCACACCTCTGTATAATGCTGCTGAGAAGGGACACATAGAAGTAGTGAAACTGTTACTTGCCAACAACGCTGATGTCAATGCAAGTTACCATGATGGTTACACGCCTCTGCACGCTGCAGCTGTTGAAGGACATACAGAAGTGGTGCAAGTGTTACTTGCTAACAAAGCGGATTTTGATGCAAGCACACATACGGACGGTTTCACACCTCTGTTTTGTGCTGCTCGGAATGGACATACAGAAGTAGTGAAACTGTTACTTGCTAACAAAGCTGATGTGAATGCCACAGACAACAACGGTGTCACACCTCTGTATATTGCTGCTCATGAAGGACATACAGAAGTAGTCAAACTGCTACTTGCTAACAAAGCTGATGTGAATGCCAGCGACTAGGACGGTGTCACACCTCTGTATATTGCTGCTCAGAATGGCCATGCGGAAGTAGTGAAACTATTACTTGCTAACAAATCTGATGTGAATGCAAGCACGAACGATGATGTCACACCTCTGCATATTGCTGCTCATGAAGGACATACAGAAGTAGTGAAACTGTTACTTGATGACAAAGCTGATGTGAATGCAAGTGACAATAACGGTGCCACACCTCTGTATATTGCTGCTCAGAATGGACATACAGAAGTAGTGAAACTGTTACTTGCTAACAAAGCTGATATGAATGCAAGCAAGAACGACGGTGCCACACCTCTGTATGTTGCCTCGCATCAAGGACATACAGAAGTAGTGAAAGTATTATTAGAGAACAAAGCTGATGGGCATGCAAGCAATAACAAAGGTGCCACACCTCTGTATATTGCTGCTCAGAATGGACATACAGATGTAGTGAAACTGTTAGTTGCCAACAACGCTGATGTCAGTGCACGCACACACACGATCGGTTCCACACCTCTGTGTCGTGCTGCTCGGAATGGACATACAGAAGTAGTGAAACTTTTACTTGCCAACAAAGCTGATGTCAATGCAAGTGACCACGATGGTGCCACACCTCTATATATTGCTTCTGACAATGGGCATACAGAAGTAGTGAAACTGTTACTTGCCAACAAAGCTGATGTGAATGCAGGCATGAACGACGGTTTCACACCTCTGCATACTGCTGTTGATGAAGGACATACAGAAGTAGTGAAAGTATTATTAGACAACAAAGCTAATGCTAATGCAAGTGCACACGAGGGCGGTTTCACACCTCTGTATATTGCTGTTGTGAAACGACATACAGAAGTAGTGAAACTGCTACTTGCTAACAGAGCTGATGTGAATGCCCGTAATGCTAATGGTGAGAAGCCAATCGACGCTGCTAGACGAAATCAACATTTAGCTATTATACAACTTTTACAGTGATTTTGCAGATTTGTCTTACATGTAACCATTTATCGATATTACCGCTTTCGCTGTGAAACGTAATTTCAGCTGTTGTTTGCATAGGCCTACGTGAAGTATATTGCACACTGACTAATAGCAATACTTTAGTCCAGAGAGAAACAAAAGTCCTCATTCACTGCATTCTTATGGCTGCAGGGCCGGATCATGGTCCCTCCGGGCCCTGAGGCTCGAAAGCGACTGCGGGCCCCTCGTACATATATTTGCAATATTGACGTTATTTTAGTTCTATTTTTACTGTTACCCCCTTTGTTTAGAAATGTTGTTTATGTAAAAAACAACTGTTTTTACACGTGCTCCAAAACAACGCAAGTTGGAACGCTTTATACGTGGAACAACGCTTAAACATTAACATTGTTTACAGCAAAGTTTTACAATCACTTTCGATAACTTTGACAAACCACTGTGACAAAACATAACTACAATTTGGAGCAAACAATGACATGACTAAACAAACGTTGACATAGCGCGAGAACAATGCAGACTAGGTTGTTTTCAATAGCCATGAGAGACAAGGCATTGAGACGCTCATCATTAGAAGACCGCAAATTTTATCTCTAGAAATTCCGGGGCCCAAATTGGTCCTACTTTCTAAATTTTCGTTGTACCGGGCGGTCCGGGCCCCTATCGGGGTCCCGACCCTGAGGCTTCAGCCTCACCAGCCTCATGGATGATCCGGCCCTGCAATACAGACAAATACAGACAATAACATCGTCACCATCATCGTGATCACGTTCCGCCTCGCAGCAAACGACGTGTCAGCAAGTCCATATCTGTAAGACAGTGGGTGACGCTAAAAATAAATACTGCAATGAGGTTCGCGGCCACGCAGGCGGCCGACCGTCTACCTCGCTGCAGTGAATGGTCAACACAAGGTCTACAACGCAGACCAAGTTCTTCTCGTTAGTTGCTGTCGAATTCTTTCCGAATTCCGAATTTATTCTTAGCCGAGAAATGTTAGCTCTGCCCTAGTGATTATCAAACAAAATGTTTCGTTATCAATCAGAATTTTTTGCCCGTTTTGTTTGTTTTTTTTTGTTGCAAATACAATGCCCGTGCAATTAACATACACGGTGGCCCAAACATTGGTACCATTTTTGTACGCCTTAACTTTACCAAATATTAACCGATTTTCTAAATTATTTCATTGTCAGAATCGGGAGAAAATTTGTAATTATGCTGTCACTAAAGATCCCACCACAGCTCAAGTGTGTCGCTACACTACCTTGTGAAATGTCAAGTGTGTTAAAGCAACAATTGAAAACAAGACGACGTCAGAAGTTAAGCGTCTCACTCTCATAGTCACAGAATTCTTATAAACAAATAAAACTTTCAAAAAACACTGCCCAAATGCCATTGACATCAGTGATAACGTCACTAGGCACAAGCATGCAGAAGAATAAGTATGTAAAATTTTGAAAATCGGTTAATATTGATTAAGTACTGCGTACAAAAGTTGTTGCTTTTAAGACACTCGACATTTCACTAGGTAGTGTAACGACACACTTAAGGTGCGATGGGATCTCGAGTGATAGTATTATTACAAATTTTCTTGTGATTCTGACAGTGAAATAATTTTGAAACTCGGTTAATATTTGGTAAAGTTATGGCGTACAAACATGGTGCCAATTTTTGAGCCACCCGTATGTAGACGTACTTGTAAACAAAGTATTGTGAATACTGTTATTACGCGTCAAGCATAGTCTGTAATTACTTTAAGCAAGAACTTCTTACAAACACATAAAGTTTAGGATACCCAAACTGCTACTATTCAATGCAAAGACAATACGCACAGCGGGTGCAGCCGAAGCCAAGCCAGGTTGTTTCCTACGAGACACACCACATAGAAATCGCTATAAACTGAGCCTATGTGTCGTGGAATAACTATTTTGCATGTTGTAGGCTAATGTAATTTGTCAACCGATTTTTATGCGAATTATAATATGATATGATATGATAGGGCTGGTACCGCGGTGGGTTATGGAACACCCAAAAGTTGGCTGATTGAACCACATGCTGTTAGCGACATCGATATAAATGACCTATACGTTTAATTACTGACGCGTAAAACTAAACAGATGACAATTTCTAACGTAGCGACAATGGTTTATTTAGACTATTTAATATGCTTTTATAGGCCATGAGAATTTCATTGTTTACGGCTTTATTCATTCGCTAAACATTGCCTTGGACACTGCTGATGTGAGTGACCCATTCAAGTGTTATTAGTAAATAAGTAGGTAAGTACATGATTAATATAGCGCAAAAGTCCTAGAAAAATCAGTATCAATGCAGATTATTGCTTATTTTTTCTAAACACTTCAACAATAAAAAGTCTGTTTAGAACAAATAGCATGATATATACAGCAAAACGCAGCTAGGGACAACTGACGTCGAAGAAGACGGTAGCGATGTTTCGGTGTCAAAATCGATCAGTGCTTCTAACTGCCAGTCACTTGACTCAGTTCTCGACGGAACTTCACCGCGTTTGAACCGGTTATAACGTTCACTCAGACCGTTCAACAGGTCGTTGACATGTAACAACTTCCCTGTAGCAAGCGCACGTTAACAATACGCTAATCTCTCTCGTAGTTGAAACATAAGTATAAGAAATTATATGTATGCAATATACGAATGGATCAAAGCATACGCACAAGAAACTACAGTGTTAACCAATCATTGAGTAAAAACCAGATTGACACACCAACACTTGGTCGACTGTTTCACTTGTCTTCAAAAATGTCATTTCTTTTTCTTAATATCTGACTTGTATCAGACAAACCAGCGAGTATGTAAACTTTATCGACTGAGTTCAAACGTTATGCATAGGCAAAGGCAAAGATCATTTAAAGCAAACGTGTTGGGAAACATCTGAAAAAAATCCACAGTGCACAAAGTAGTGAACATTGTTAATAACGTAAGTAGACCCTGGACTGATGACCAACTTGTAAACAGTCTGCTTCCACAGTCTGTTGCATAACTCCAGTACGTGTATTGTACGATCGACGATAGGCCCTATATTTTAGCTCATTCTAAACTATTAAAATGTTTACACATTTTGCAAAATAAATGCACCAGTTAGCATCATATATGCACCAATCTAATGTATTATAATCTAGAGAATTTTTATAGTGGTCTTATTGCTATTGATAATGCTAAGTCCACTAGAGTGTCACGATGACGTCGCTGAAACAAGAATGTTTTCAGATGTCGCCGGAGTGAATACAGTGACTGAACAGATGTAACTTCGTTAGGCTCATGTGCACGCAGACCTAAGTCAAAGCCGCTAGTAAAGCATAGGCGTAGCCGGAGGTGCGGTGAGTGCACGTGCACCCCCAGGGCGGTAAAAAAAATTTTAGGCGTAATTTACAGGAAAAATTTGCAAGTGCACCGCCAGCACACCAAAATGCACCCCCAGGCAGAGCAATTTGAGCAATTTAGGGCATTTGCTTGCTGGGCGAGGGAGATTTGGAGGTTTATTTTGTAGTTTTAGACCGTCTGTTGAGGGCGACGACTAAAAAAGGTCGTCAACTTTTTGAGAAAAAAGTGCACCCCAGACAAAATCCTGGCTACGCCTATATGCTAGTTAGCCATGGCGTGTAATCATAAAACTTTATCAACGATGCCACGAAGTACCGATTAGCTGTTCGCTTTGCGCCGATTGGATTAGCTTCATCACTCGGTTTTGCATTTCGTAACATGTCGCATTCAGATCCTGTCAATAATAGTACTAATAAGAACAACAACAACAATAATAATAATCGATGCACAACACGCACAAACCATGTCGCGAAACATAACTACAATTTAGGTGAAACAATTTATTTATCTATGCAACAAAGTGCACGACATACAACAAACAATGGGTGGAAACTGTCATGAACATACCAGTTTACATAAGTAAATACTAAACTAACGCATGATCTAATCATGAATGACAGCTATTCCTATAAATGCCCAGAACAATATTTGATTATGCGCAACACTTGACAGTGTAAGAAAATTCCGAGAAACTGTTTGTACTTACGCACGCCTTTACGCGTGAACGTTGGTCTTTGCAGGATTATTAACGATAAAAATTAGAACATAAACTATCTAACGGAAGCACAGTTTGTCACTGTCATTACACTTATTACGCTTTATTATCGACAACTTTAAAAAAAATCGAAATCAAATTTGACTGTGCCATTCTCTGAATACGAACAGTCGAATAAAACAAATTATGCTCGTGTCTCCAACACTAATGGTGATGAGGACTGACAAGGTTCTCGGGTTTTTTCCCCGAGAGCGGTGGAAAGGATGGACGATAAAATGCAAATGATGCGGTTAGTATAAGTAAGTAAGTAAGTAAGTAAGTAAATTTGTAGAGCGCATTGTCCAGAAAGCTCTAATGCGCTATGTACACAAGTATAAGCTGAAAATAAAAACGTCTTCAGTGAACGTCTGAAGGAGTCTCTGCTGATGGCCGGGTCTCTCATACTGTCTGGTAACCACACAGTATGAGATCAGTATCGGTCAATTAGCGCCGAAACCACTCAATTAACCGAAAGTCGTTGCAGCGCATCATAAAACGACACCGAAACTGAGTTTACTGCCAGTTTTGGTACCGCAACCGAAATTAGGCCGACCTATACACGTGTGTGAACTGAATAACTTGACTAATTTCCAAAGTTGTTATTGTGGAACGGCGGAGACCTCGCCAGCGAATGAGAGATTGTGTTATTGTCGCTATCTGACTGCTACAGATGGTCACCTTGAGCACTTCGCGATCAGAGTGTGATGTTTTGCCGGGTTTCGACGCGTTCAACATGTCATCAAACAGTTGACAGTGTTGCTCAATAGTGCTCAGTTCGTCGTTCAGTTCTGTCCAATCAACAGAGGCAGGCAGCTCGGCAGGGTCCGACTGCCTCGATGACCGTGTGGGTTGGCCGTCTCCCATCTTGAATCACACCAAAATATCGACGTGATATTAGAGCGTGTCTATGTGTAAGAGCGCGCTGTTGCTGAAGTCGAGTCTGTCTGTCCGTCCGTCGGTCAGTCCGTCTGTTAGGAAGTGGTATGCGTGCTTTTATTTGGTACCAAATTCAGTGACTTTGAATGACCTTGAAGGGCGTAATGGCCATAGGCGTAGCCAGGATTTTCTCTGGGGGTTCATTTTTCTTGCTCGAAAAAGTTGACGACTAAAAGTACTAAATTAACCACTAACACCTCCAGATCTCCCCAATTTCCTAAAAATTGGACTCTTCCTCTGCCTGGGATGCACTCTCTGCCTGGGGACTTTCCCCTGTAAATTTGCCCCCCCCCCC
>Ga0209562_1000670_pt1 | contig 12002 bp, 9 predicted proteins | sample WorMetvacBELIZE2_FD_187399 | JGI IMG/M metagenome (GOLD analysis project Ga0209562, IMG submission 187399) | Marine gutless worms symbiont microbial communities from Max Planck institute for Marine Microbiology, Germany - Olavius vacuus BELIZE.2... | ecosystem: Host-associated > Annelida >...
GCAAGAGAGTTCTGGATGTTCTGGAGTCTTTTTATCTGAGACTGTGGAAGATTATAGTACAGTGAATTGCAGTAGTGATTCCTTACTTACTCATTCAGTTAATGAATTAATTGTAGTGCATAGCGGTTTCCAACCAAGCTGATGCACAATTTCATTTGTTCTAATCTAATCTAATGATACCTGATCTCATCTGAAGTTCTGTTAGAATGTTCTAAATAGGAAATGTTTGTCTCAGTGTCCAGTCAACTAGAGTGTGAAAATGCAAGAAAGGCATAAAGTAGAATGTAATGTCAATAATAGATAGTTCAGTCTATTACAAACATTAGTAAACAGACAACTTGTCATGTATTTTGTCATGCAGTGAGATTGTCTACATGAACATTTATAGTTTTTTTATTGTTAATTGTTTTTTCTTCAAGATTGCTAGTAGATTGTTTCCTATGGTTTTTTAGTTTAGCAAGATATTAATTTTTCTGCAACAACTTGATGTAGTGGTGGCAAGGTGACAGGACATAACACTTTTAATCAGTAGGTCACAAGTTCAACTCCAAGTTGAGCACTGCTGCATGACAATCTCGGGCAAGTTGCTGACACCTTCCTGCCTCTGTCATCAAGCAGTATAATTTGGTACTGGTGTGCAAACTTTGAAGATAACAGCAGGAATCAGTGAGGTGTGATCTGCTGTTCATGACACTGTGTGTCAGCTTGCTGCTGAGTCAAGTCAAGACTATGAAATATCAGATGAATGCTGCATCCATGTCACAGGGCTGTGAGAGGACAGTGCTGATAGCGTCTTACTCTATAATTATCTTTATTCACTAAATGGTATTCAACATAAAATTAAGAAATACAACAAAAGATAAAATATCTTAACAAGACAACACGGCTCATCAGTCCGTGCACAACAGCCAATTCATCCCTGATGTTTTTTTCAAATAGTTTGCAAATCATGATTTCTGTGTATTGCAGTTTTGTCAGAAATTTAATATTTCTTTTGTATATAGACATCAGACACCAAACAGTTTAGAAATACAATACACTTATTGGCAACATTATATGACATAATGCAAATAGTTTCCTAAAGACACTGTTTAGTGCAAACTCCAACATCTTAATCTTTGACTTATTTATAGGGCAGGCCTCCACTTAGCTTTCAGCAATTCAGTTACAACATTTTATGTGCGATGTGACCGACTTTGCCAAAAATACAGTTAAATGGCGTCTGTATGTGTGTTGACTGTGCAGGACCGGTGATGTATGGTCTGGCTGTTGCTGGAATGATGGGCTCCGGGTTTCTCATCTCTCTCGCCGAATGTTTCGTGTTCTCGTCACTAATTGTCGCCGTCGACCCTGTTGCTGTGAGACAGCTTTTCATTTATCATTTGTTTCTGGGTGTAAGGTGGCTATTTTGAGCTAGGTTTTGGGAGATTGTAAAGCAGTAATTCATTCGACGTAGACCTTAGCATCGGGTACAGTGTTAGCTGGCTGAATTACTCCTGTAAGCAGATATATACACTGTGGACATAGAAGGGTGCACTTTTTAAATGATAACTCTCACTTATGTCAACCATTTAAAAGTACTTATTTCGTAGTTTATTCATAGATGAATTCCAGCTTTTTGTGTTGGCCATTCCGGCATGCAGCAGAGAAACTGAAAGTGAAAGAATCATTATTTTTGATCTGTTTAAATTCCAAAGTAAACTTCAGCCTTTTTGCCCACAGTGTGTATTTGTATGTATTTGGATACCTTATATACATCAGTTTATTATGCCTCACCTTATAAAGGTCCCCCGTGTGGGGCCGGGGTACTCCTCTTTCTCCCCCTTGTCCATTTACTTCCTTATCTTTCCCCTTTACTTTTCTCTTTCTTTCATTGGCTTTACTTATTTTCTTCTTTTGTCCATCCCTTCCCTTTCTACCAGAATAGTCCCACTCCGTTTCCAGGCCGGAGGTCGTAGGAGGCGACCAAACCTGGGTCAGTTTGTTGTGCTTATTTGTGTTATCTGTATTTTTTAGTTAAGATGGATTCTGGTGTTTTGTTCTATTTGGTTTAGTTTGGTTTTGTGTGTTCCTTCAGTGCTTTGACACTGTTGGTTGGGTCATTTGACCCGTAAAAACCTGTCCCCGATATGACCTATAATGTGTTTGGTGGGACGTTAAGCCTTACTCGGTCAGTCAGCCCTTATAAAGGTCTAATGCAGCCAAGTAATTCATTAAAAACTATGTTTGAAATGATCTTCATTACGAGTTGAGACATACCACTTACGTTGCATTCAGTTCCAGTTACATGCATTTGTTTGTTACATTAGGTCCTTGCTATCTTCCAAGAAGTCGGCGTCAACAACGTTCTGTATTTTTTGGTCTTCGGCGAGTCGCTGTTGAATGGTAAATAGTCTGAAATGCTGTGTACTTTTGTTGGTTACTTTTCACAGATAGTGTTTGATCAGATGGATGTATAGGTTTACGTTGAAGAAAAGAATAAAAATATGGAGATTGGAGAATTTTTTTTGTGATTGGAACCGGTCAACTTGGTGATTAAGTAGCTTAGTGTGAGATAGTTTTGACTTAGATAATGATGATTAGGTCAAGTGTTGTGTGACGATAGAGGTAGATGGAACTAGACAGAGGGAATGTCTGAGAAATACTTGGTAGGATGGTATCAAGGAGAATGTGAGAAGTTTCGATTTGTACCGAGAAGATGCACAAGTTTTGATCACATAGTGAAGGAAAATCTAGGAAGACAACTAGCTAACGCAGGTTCACTTGGATAATAGCTTGTAATTTTTACACTGTGGTTTGCAAAAAAACTCATTCTGCTTTTGACCTAACTGTATCAGGGACATAAAAAATTTCAACATGGTTTGTAATCATTTGAAATAAGGAAACTAACGAGTTGACAGTCAAAAAAGACGATGCTAAGCCTCATAATGTAATGTGTACAGATGCTGTGACTGTTGTCCTATACAACACAATGACAGCTCTCAGTAAGATGGACGAAATACCAGCCTCTCAGGTCTGTCAACTCTTATTGTAATTTTTCATTCGTTACATAAACTGAGTAACATATACGTGGCATGTATACTGTGCTGTGGTGGCACCATTGTGCCTGAAATGGTTCGGGCATCACATTTGTGGTCGAGAGATTGTGGGTTTGACTTCGGCTGGTACACTTCCACATAACAACTCTGAGCAAGTTGTTCATTCCGACATGCCTTTGTCACTAAGCAGTATAAGTTTGTACTGGTCAGATGGCAGTGATGCTGTGCAGCAGGGAAGGTAACCATAAACCAGTGAAAATCACAGCAGGCCACCAGCAGGTTGATGACTGTCATCTGCTGGTTGAATGAGGTCAGCTGCAGTCCCTTATGCTTGTATCACATTTGAGACTGTGTTATCTTGCTATGCTGTGTCATGTGTTTACTAAATTGGGTCATGTCATTGTCGATTTGTGCTTTTTTGGATTACTGTGACATAAATGGATAATCTTACATTTTGTTATCCCGTTGGCAGCTCAGAATACTGACACACGTCACTGTGAGGCCGTTATGATTTATATGTCAATTAAATATAACAATTCAGTATGAAATTATGCAATATAGAATGTAGTAGCTAAGCCTCAGAGCTGAATGGTATGGTAGCCATCTTAGTCCGTCGCACAAGACACAACATAGAATTAATGAAAGTCATTTTTTAATTAGTAGGCATAAAAAGTCCAGAAAACCTCTGGAGACTTTTGAAGGCAGTCAGTTTTTTGCTGAATGAGGTGTTGACAGTTTTACAGCTTACTGTTGATTCAGTATTGGAGACAGCCTTTGTAATATCACTGTCATTGTGTGCTTTTGTGCTGTGTAGATATTACTTGCTGTTGCTGCATTCTTCACTGTCAGTCTCGGTGGTTTGTCGATCGGCGTCTTCTTTGGCATTGTGACGTCATTTGTCACTCGGTTCACCATGCACGTACGAGGTCGGATTAATTTTTATTGTGATCCTGTGCTGTGTTTACCGTGCCTTGTGGGTCGTGGAATTACCTCCATAGACAATGACACAAATACAAATGTTTACATATACACCATATTTATGCCTTCCCGAGCAGGGTTTAGTTACAGCTTTTGATACGTAACGTTATAGGCAAGCAGAAGTGAAGTGTCCTATGATGGTCAGTACTCAGCAGCATGTCCTGAATGGCCAGTGTACAGTGATTTCTGCGTAAATGTCCGACGCATTCTGACAGACGTCCGAAAAAAATCTGCACACTTTGTACGAAATGGAAATCCAAAGTTTGCTGCTGTCATTCAATGTGGGTGCATGGAAACAGATGATGTGTTGGCAGTAGACAAGGAACACAGCTACTGTGCTCAAATTCAGCTTAAAATCACTTCTTGTCCATTGTGTGATTTTGTGACTCTTTTCTTATGAGTTTGCATATGGTTAGTGTTTCATGTGATTATGATATCATGAAATGATGACAGAGCTTGAACAGTTTCTTACCAAATACAAGATATAGGATATATAGGATACTTAACTTCTGCTTACATGATGTTACATTGATGTTACATATCAAGAATCAGAAGCTGTAACCAAATGTTGCTCAGGAAGGCATATGTGTAGTATATATAAACATTAGGCCTTAGAAGTAGGCTGGTTGTTTAGCATAGTGGTTAGCACGTTGGCTTCAATCAATGAAGTTAATCTACATTGATCTACATTGGGCCCGGTTAGTACTGAGATGGGCGACCATGTCCGGGTTCAGTTCCCGGTGCCGGACATTTGTTTTGGTATGTAACCAATCAGCCATCCAAGGCCAACTCAGCCTTCCATCCCTCCAAGGTCAGTAAATAAGTACCAGCTTCGGCTGGGAAGGCAACGGCAGGTATGGTTCATTGCATTAGCAGATGAATGTGGGGTGTGCAGGTAAAACTGTGAGATCCCTTGAGAAAGCGTGCCATACCTAAGAACCTTAGAGGTGTGTTCACGACAAGGTTCTATACAAATCCACATTTACCTACCTTACTTTAGAAATATCTATTGTCACTGTTGCATGTGCTTTTTTTGACTTGAGTGAAACCTTTAACAAAGTGAAGTATTGGAAATATTCTTCAGTTCTTCAGTATGGTAACCATCAGTAGGCGAGACCAGTCAGATATACCACTAGATGTTTGTATTATGAAAGTGGGTTATTGTTTCTGTGTGTTTTTAGTTGTCGAGCCTCTGGAGGTGCTGTCTATGGCATACTGTTCCTACGTGATGGCTGAGCTGTTTCACTTCTCAGGAATTATCAGGTTTGCATTTGCATTGGTTGTTTCGTTTTGTGTTTCTGGTGGAAAGACATACTGAAGAGGCATCAGGTCAGCTATTGCTTTTTAAAGATGACAGACAAGTCTAAACAAGTGCTGGAGTCATAAGTGGCATGATGAACACCTTACTGTGGAATATATGTCATTGGTGCAGTCGGTAACTAAAAGGTAAAGAAGGGCGGTTCTCAATGGTGAGCTTAGACGGGGCGCTCATCTCCCTTACGTGGGCCTTGAGCCCGTAGGTGGATAAACCACAAAGTCTGTGACACATGGCCAGTGCATCGCCAGACCTACGGTCACCTTCCCAGCCACAGGGTATTACAGCCCTTTGACCTTTACCAAATTATATTGCTTGGTGACAGAGGCACACAGGTGTAAGTACCTTGCCCAAGGCCACTGCGCAGTGGTGCCAAGGCAGGACTCGAAGTTGAGACCTATAGGTCGTAGGTCGGCCTACAACATGCCTGATGTCGTAGTGCATCGGCAAGTCCGATGCCCTACCAGTAGCGCCACCACCACCAGGCCACCATTTTTTGTTCGTTCGTTCGTCTGTTTTGCAGTTAATTTTTATTATATTTGTCGGCAAATTATATTCGTTCTTATTCTATTCTGCTTCTTCAAATAATTTTTTTGTTACTTTTATTTTCTGTCTGTGACATTATACTTACAAACTGCAAACTAATGCTTACAATATAAAACTGATACTGCAAAGTGAACGAAAATAACAAGTGTACATTATAAATTCATAGGTTGGATGTGATTTTCATATTATACAGTTTTTTATGTGTTTTTTGTATGTTTGTTGTTGAACAGCATGATCGGCTGCGGTCTTGTCCAGGTTCACTATGCCTTCCACAACATTTCACAGAACTCTGCAACTACGATAAAATACTTTATCAAAATGCTGAGGTATCTTTGTCACAATACACTCGCGCTAGCTGTTAAATGTTGCTGGCATGTTTGTTTGTATAATAGCATCATGTATGTTATTGGTGCTGTTATGCTGCATGTACTGTGTGATGTGTATGTCCACTTTGGCCGTCGGCAACTGTAACCTGTATCAGTTTTGTCCAACAAGAGTCTTAACGGATGAAATTACCATATTGATAGAGTGTTTATTCGGTTGAAGCCTTGGTGACTTTCTAGCCATCAGCCTACTCTCAGTCAGAACGTTGAAGGCTTATCAGCGGCCAAATAAAACATCAGCTCCATAGCAGAGCAACATTAAATGTACTGATGATAGCTTTCTGCATTCTGCTGATGGTCACTGCAGTTGCAAGGCTAAGAGATGTTGTGATTAAATTTTGTGTCATTTTGCAACTGCTGTAGTCCCAGCTACTTGATTGCATTAGTTTCAGCCTCATGAAGTTGTTCCAGTCCGCCTTCATATTTTGTTAATGGACATTTGTTGACAATATGGTTCATGGTTTGCTGCTTTCTACAGTTGCAGATTGATGATTTGGTAAGACTGCCTTTGTGCAAGTTTGCATGACATGGGCCTTCACCTGTCCAGGAACGGTTAAGCAGAGACCATATGTGATGAGTGGGTTTGAAAGCAGGATGCCAGAGAGTGTATTTAGTTACAAGAGTAGCGAATGTGCTCGTGTGACAAATAATTATCGCAAACCTAAATTTTTGTTAACATGTAGATATTTTTTAGACAGACAGCATTCCGTGTACGGTAATGGATGCTAATTGCTGCTGATGTTGGTATTGCTGCATCGTAGCACGACATGTGACTGCATCATATTCATGTTCCTTGGCATTGCTCTTGTCCGCGACGACCACATGTGGAACTGGGGATTTGTCATTGGTGCCGTTGTTCTCTGCCTTCTTGTACGTTTCCTTGGTAAGTCCAACTTAACTATCAATCCATCATACATCATCTACTATCGTTATTCTTAAATAGCATTTTACAGTTTAGCTAATTTACTGTATTTTCCAGTATATTTGATTTAGCTGAAATGACTTTCAGGGTCACAGAATTAACAAAAAGTCAGTGACAGGTGTATGACTGGGAAATTATTGGATGCAATTATGTTGGCAAACTACTCACTTTTGTAGTAGGTGTTTAAAGCAGCTATCAAGAACTGACCTTAAGCAATATTTCTGTTAGTAGGCAATATGATCTGGCAAACTATTATACATTGTTTTTGAAAAAAAATATCTTTAGCACTTGTTCGGTGGCATGTCATTGCTTAATAAACTGTAAAAATTGACATTACAGTGAAATTTCTGTTGATTATATATGTTGTTTTTTTTGTAGTTTAAGAATTGATGGAATGACACTGTTTTGTTACTCATTTTTTGGTTTATGTGTGTAGTGCAGCTTATTGCTAATAGTGGGTTGCAAAAGTCGGGGAAAGGAATTCTGTCATCATCCTGCAAGTGTGGCTCTTATGTAACTTACTTTTTCATCTGTGTCGCTACTGTCTGTCTACTTTTTTCCGATCTTGCCTTTTCTCTTTACCTTTACCTTTGCCAGAACTGAGGCCCTATTATTCTTCTCATCGTACAGTAAAACTTTGTTAACACGGACTTCTGGGGACTGCCCAATGACGTCTGTGTTAACCCGAGGTCCGTGTTATCTGAAAACTGAACACATCAAAGCTACAATATATTTAATTACACACACTGTAAATGCAACGCCAATACCAATATGATACATGTAAATGTCAACAGTTACTGTTTAGAAGTAAATTATTGTTCACGTTACTTTTCAAGCCTAAGTACATGTACATGTCGGCCTACACGACTGACGCACCAGCAGCCTGTAACATTGGCATCCAATCACCAGCTGTAGTCTTTACAGCCAGGCACACCCACCACCACCCCCGCTGATCACTTATCATAGTGAACTTAGTGGACCAACATCTCCAGCTGGAGCAGCCAGCATGCTAGTACCACAGATGTCATGTGGCTAGTACACTGTATGTGATGTAGCAGTAAACAACCCGTCTCCCATGTGCCATGTTGCCGGTCCGAGCCACTTCGTTTGTGTTAACCAGTGTCAACAGTTACTGACTGTACTGGTACTTGAAGAGCCAGAAATGGAGTCTGTATTGTCCTAAAGTCCATGCTAACTGAGTCCGTGTTATCCATCAGCATCTCTGTATAAAACCAAAGACTTTTGATCCGGCCAAAAAAATTTGTCTGCTTAAACCAATGGTCTGTGTTATGCGAGTCCATGTTAACGAAGTTTTTCTGGACTTGTTTGTATCTGTTATTCAGTCTGATTTCCACACATCTTACCAAGTTTTGAATTCTTGTTGTTGTTGTTGCTGCTACTGTTGTTTTTTGTTCTTTTTGGGGACAGAGGTTGCTGTGTTTAGTGACGAAATTTATTTTATGTTTATTTATGTCTATCTCTGTCTTTGTGTGTTACTGTGCTTTTATATGTCTTTTTCCATGTATGTGTGCGTGCATGTGTGCATGTGTCTGTGTGTGTGTTGCTGTGTTTGTCTGTAGTGACTATGAGTCTTACTTTCTTCGCTAACCGTGTATACCGCGACCGATATGTGAAACGGTCCGAACAGTTTATTATGGTTAGTCGCCACCTTCGGTTACTTTATTTTCCTAACAGTAATTCTTACTCTAACTACTGAACACTTTGCCTGCAGCGGTAAGTGGTTAGGAAGTGCTGCTGCAACTATGTATTGAAAATAAACTGCGGCTTTATATTTTAGAAGCTGCAGTTTGTACACGTGCTCATGGTGACATGCATTGAATTACACATCAAAAACAGCAAAAATCATAAAAGGTGATATTACTCATCACCGTACTGCCTGAGTGTCAGTGTTTTGCTGAGTAATATCATATTGTCACTGCACATTTTGATACTGCTGTAAGTGAGTGACCCTAGACCTCAGCGTCGATTTGGTGGATGCATTGGGCCACACTCTGATACCATTCTTCTCTGTCAAAAGCCTGTGTCTTTTCCATTGTGAGTCCCAATCTTTGTGGATCTTTCTTGACTCTACCTCTCCAGTTTGTCATTAACTGACCAGGTCCTCCCTTGAATCCCGGAATCCACCAGTACAGTGCTTGCTGTGGTACATGCTGGTGGTCCATCCATATCACATGACCAAGCCAGCACACTCTCTGCATATGTTCTCTATCCTCTGTTGTCAAGTACTTGTCACAAAAATAACTTCTTCAAAATTTGAGGCACCCGGTTGTACATCTCCTGACCATGCGATACCTCCAGCACTTTATTTCCCGTGGTCCTTCTTATTTACGTTATTGGTAAATAAACGTATTAGCATCAGCATGTCTGCTGTGGCATTTAAACTGTAGGTTCGATAGACCACTGTAACATATATAGTAGCCAATGTTTCTTCATTTTAGAAATCTCGAGAATGTTACGTATATGTATTACATTTGGGAGTGCCATTTATTGTATGATAAGAGTCAGTACTAAGTTTTATGTAATTGTTTCCAGTGCGTGCATCATGTGTAATATGTTTTTTGTGTGTTTTAGTCGTATGGTGGACTACGTGGAGCTGTGGCATTCTGCCTGGTTGCGCTACTGGAAAGCAAAACCATAGAGCACAAAAACTTGTTTCAGACGACGGTTTTCGTTGTCATTATATTCACAGTTTTTGTACAGGTAAATGTTTGTTTGTACAGGTAACTGTTTATCATCATCATCATAGTCGACATCACCACCATCGTCGTCGTCATCGTCATCATTATCGTCATCACTGCCTATCACTGTCAGTTAATTAATTTGTTAGTTAATCGAATCATATCAGTTAACTTGTTGAACGCGGTACAGTTTGTTACTCCGGCATGCATTTGGTAGAGGGCAGCACCGATATGCATTGCTAGGATGCTGCATTATAGTTTATGTGGATGCTAGGCAACAGTTGTACACAGTGGTGTGAAGTATGAGTTAACTTGTACGTCACGACTAAACAATATCGATGGAGTATGAGATATGTGATACGTTGCGGCCAACATGTTAAGATTTGGTGAAGTTATCAGCAAGAGCAGAATGTCGTGTTTCTATGAACTAAACTGTATGTTATGATGATGACTGCATGTATGTGTGTGCATTTCACAGGGCATGACTATCAAGCCTCTGGTGTCACTGCTGCGTATTGCACTCAGCACGGAGAAAGTGCTCAGCTTATACCAGGAAATCAACGAACATGTAAACTTTCATTTAATTTCTTTACTCGTTTTTTTGCTTCAGAATTATTTCGCCACCTCTGAAGTTTCTTATGGAAAGATAGAGATGTGTACGTTGCTGTTGTTATTTTTCTTTTTATTATTATTTACGATTTTTATTTATGTGTTAATGGCATATTTTCCTATCAGTTATTGTGAGTTTTGATTACCCGTACCAGTGCAACTGATTGCCTCAAGACTTGTTTCCGAAATTATTATGTGTCAAGTGGGACGTTTAACTTTACGACTTGAAATGATATTCAGGAATTTAACATGCGCTCGAAAGCTGAGGACTTGCCGGCTTAGTCTTCCACACAACATCACTTCGTAAAAATTACGTGCATTGCGTGCTGTTAGTGTGTTAATTTATATCAGTGTGATTTCTGCTACGTCTGTATTTGCGTAGGCGACCAATCACGCACTTGCCGGCGTCAGAGAAATTGTCAGACACTGCGGACAATAAAAAATAGTAAATGAATGAGTCTAAAGTAAAAATCCAGTGAGTAGACTATACCATCCCAACATAATGTCATGTAAAAGTATAAAGCACTGATCTCCATTTCTAATTCTGTGGCTCTCGGCCACAGACCAGCCTGCTCTGCGACACCACAGATACTGAGCCCGTGGATTGCTTGCTGTTAATATGTTAAGGTATCGGTGTGATTTCTGCTATGTCGGTATTTGCATAGGTGACGTATCGTAGCTTATATGTTAAGGTATGTTATATGTTAAGGTATGGTATATGTTAATATGTTAAGGTATTAGTGTGATTTCTGCTATGTCGGTATTTGCATAGGTGACGAACCATGCACTCGCCGGCATTGAAGAAATTGCCGGACACTACGGCCAGAACAGACTCAAGGTTTCACACACTGCAACATGTTTTGGTAGATGATGTCCATTAGGCATCTGTTGAAGGCACATTGGTTTCACTGAGGCTGTGGCACATCTCTTTGGTTCTTTATGTGCCTAGTATAAATTACTTACTTACTTTGGGTGTATTGTAACTGAGTCTAATAATAGCGTGTGTTTTATCACGTGTTGTAGGAATGGCTGGAGGGCATTGACTACAGGTTGAAGAAGTTTCTACAGCGTGATCCGCTGACCAACGACCAAGTCATCATGGAGTTGTACCGCGAGATCGCTATGCAGTATGTACATTGTTTCATTCATGAGAACATCGACCACTCACAGAGCACCTGCTCATTATGTATGAACCACGTGGCCCAGAACTCACCACTTGCCTAGAATCACTTCTGTCATGTGGAAATTGGAAAGTAGAATGTCAGCATCAGTTGATGAATTTAAGGACATTGCAGATGTTTTCCAAGGTTGCACACATCTGTTTGAGTGCACTGATGATTGTGAGTAATGTGTGCTGCTTGACCTTCGACATTTGGCGGCGAGGACGAACCAGTCCAGTATGTAGCAGATCAGCACATGACAAGCTGTTTAGTGCCATACAGGTGTATAAGAGTGAGTGTGATCGAGGGTGCAGGTAACAAGCTGTTTAGTGCCACCTGTATGGCACTAAAC
>Ga0209562_1000672_pt1 | contig 11998 bp, 10 predicted proteins | sample WorMetvacBELIZE2_FD_187399 | JGI IMG/M metagenome (GOLD analysis project Ga0209562, IMG submission 187399) | Marine gutless worms symbiont microbial communities from Max Planck institute for Marine Microbiology, Germany - Olavius vacuus BELIZE.2... | ecosystem: Host-associated > Annelida >...
GGTCAATGGCTCGTTTAATGTCTGGCCTTCACTGCAAACAATGTTTAGTACAATCTTATGCTCCCTCCCGTCACATCTTTCAACCGAATGCAGCATTTCCACGTCAGAATGCATTACCATTATTCTAGATGAAATTTCAGAAATTTTGGCTAGTGGTTCAACAACATATGATTGAAACACTGTTTTTAAGAACAATTTTTACCAAACTTCACACACAGGTAGGCAGCGTGGGTTTGGGGAAAACTGATTAGATTTTGAAGTTATATAGTTAAAAGTAAAGGTCAGACAGTGACGAAAACGGAAATCTTGTGAACAGCTCTTGAACTGCTGAAAGGATTTGAACGAAAATTCACACAAATACTAACTACAGTAGCCTGGGAAAGATGTAATAACGTCTTCGAAGTCACGGGTTCAAAGTTCAAGTCACACAGAGAAGTTTTGGCTAGCCTTGCTCTAGAATCGATTTCTGGTTTATTACGTTTGTTCAGGCTGTGAACTCTATGAACAGCGTAGGAGCTACTAGAACAGCTTAAAATCCGACACGCTGTGAAGAAACTCAAACCCAACTGGGAAATGAGATTTTTATTTGTTCAACGCTGGCATAGAAGCAGAGCACTACATTGCTAACAATAATCTGAATCAGGAAGAACTACCGACAAGTCTCGACCAATACAGCAACTAGCGGCGCAAACACTCCCAGATTCTGCAGACAGCTACCGGTACTGAAAATTAAAGAAACACACCAATTTTCTAGTAAACGGAATCGTTCGCACAGCTATGTGTGCACAACATCATCACATTTACATCTAAATCGAAATAATTTAAGTCACAACAGAGCCACCATGTAGCGTGTATTCACACAGTCTGGATCGAAAACAGCAGTAGAAATTTTATTTTAATGTTCGCTAGTAGACGCATGGCGAGACGAACAACTGCGGCCTGGTGTCGGGTCAGTGACTTCAGAGCGGCTTGCGGAAGTTTTTACCGGCGTACTTGGCAGCAGCACCTAGTTCCTCCTCAATACGCAACAGCTGATTGTACTTCGCAAGTCGCTCACTTCGGCACGGAGCTCCTGTCTTAATCTGCACAATAATGCATTCAAAATAATTTCAACTATTCGAACACGAAGAGTTAACGTATTACTACTTGTAAGTTTCCCAATGCCATAGTGCAGCGGTATTCAAGCATTCCAAGAAAAAAATTAACATGATGCTCAGCTATCACAGGGAGACAACTGGACTTGCGTGCTTGCAGATCAACCATTCACTGTCGTCTTTCTGGATATTTCCTAGAGTATCCAGTACTGTCCTATAAAGCTGTTAATGTTTTGCTACCACTTATAACCGTCTGCTCGTATAAAATGACGTTTTCTGCATTTTTTGCAGTTACTGCAATGAAATCAAAATACAGAGCAAGATTGAATGTATATCAAAGTGTCATGCATATCACGCATACCGTTTCATCATACTCTTTAGTGTGAAAGAGGCTGCGTGTCCTTATAAAACTTAACCAACACACACAGTTTGCCCGTTTCAAAATCAAAACTAGATTTTAGCACTGGCTAATAGCCAGAAAATTAACTGATTTAACTGCTATATGCGTAACTATTGACTGCTTCATAACTCTGACATGGGGGTCCGCCACCTAGACATGACATGTGCTATGGGTTAACAGCATGAAAAAGGTTGAAAACCCCTGCCATAATGTCAATCTGTATCTCCGCTGCATTGACAATTCAGATGGCCATACGTTGATGGGATTACCTCTGTCGGAAAAGTGCATTTCATTTCTGACTTTGAGAATTACTTGAGCAATTCCCACTCACATGATGAATATTTATGCCACATTTCGTGGAAAGCCATCCATAAAGTAGAGATATCGTGGCACGCAAAATAGGTGTTAACGGATGGTTAGTGAATAATGGATGAACGGACAATGGACAGCCACACAGACAACCCGGGAACACAATGCCTCTTGCCAGGTACTGTGGTGGCAGAGGCAAACGAAAACCACACAAAAAGGCAGGTATTGTAAGTAAAGTAAAGTTCTTACCAAGCCACATGGGCCCATGGGGCGGCACTGATCTCCGTTTCCTATAGCCCTCAGACAAGACACCAGCTTACACTGCAAGGCCACGAATACGGGGCAAGTGTATCGCGTGATGTGCCTGTTTACTCCCAAGCTTTCGCCGGTACCAAATTATACTGCTTGGTGACAGAGGCACACGGGTTTAAGTAGCTTGCCCAAGGCCACCGCGCAATGGTGCCGAGGCAGGACTCAAACCGGCGACCTATAAGTCACAGTCCGACGCCCTAACAACAGCGCTACCACGCCACGTGTTGGTATTGTGGATGGCACTAAAACTGTGACTGCAATATTCGGAATGGTACGATTCTTCTGTGACAACAAAAGGCACGACCACCGAATAAAACACATGCAAACATGATTCACAAAGTACCACGTCAGATCACCTGTAAACTCAGGTGCGACCTCTTACCTGGCCAGTGCAGAGTCCAACGACGAGGTCAGCAATGGTTGTGTCCTCTGTCTCCCCACTACGATGAGACACCATCACACCCCAGCCGGCCGCCTGCGACATCTTGCAAGCCTGGATCGACTCCGTCACCGAGCCAATCTGATTCACTTTCAGCAGCAGGCAGTTGCACGACTTCTTGTCGATGGCCTCCTGTACTCTCTTGGGATTGGTCACAGTCAGATCATCACTGCACAACACATTACACATGTTACTGACATTACTGATAAGCACATATGATCACATCTACAAATGTCCTAATATGTGTTAGCTGGACGATGGACTCTGCATATCTCACTGACACCTTAAATGTGTGCACGCACTACTTTGGTCAAAACTGCAAAAAAAAACCACGACTGCTTGCGTTCCATAAAAAGTGGCAATGCGTATGACAGTAACTCTGTCCAATTCCAGACAGATTTCTATAATTTTCGCACTGCCTCAACCGGAAATGAATGTGAAAAAATAGGCATACATTTACTTACTCGATGTCATCAAAATGTCATTGTTTGGTTATGACATTTGCAAAGTAAAAAGCGAAAACTGCCTACACAATTCAAGACATAGTTATGAAGGGGTCACCCAAACAAATGCATTAAAGAGAGGCACTCCTCGCCTCACCCCTGTCAAAAGCAATAATTTGACCATCACTTTGAAACAGTATGAGATGGGATGTAAGTTAGTACTATTCACTACTAGGAATTCACATACAGTTGTTACCTTATATGACCGTGAATGGCATTAAACCCCCGTACCGGTCATTTCATTAAAAGTGGTTTATGAATGCGAACCGTGCTATCTCAGCAGTAGCTGCAATGCCGCACATCTTGTACTATGACAGCGTGCTTCATTTGCTCAAGAAAAACGATGCAAAACTGTAAAAATCCATTAAGATTGTCTACAGTTACAGTCAAATATACTTTTGGCCCCATTTAATTTGGTCTACCCTGTTCACTTTCTAGTTTCCAGCAGTGCAATTTATCAACAACATACACACACAGCTTGTCACCAAATATCTTTCAGAAACTAGCACCAAACTTTTATATTTCAGATGTAAAGAATCAGTCACAGTTCTAAGCAGTGTGAAGTAACTTGCCCAACGAGCTGAATGCCAATAGCAGCATTCATCTTAGTCCACGCTGGCCAGTCATCCTGGTCGAAAGCATCCTCAATGGACACAACAGGATACTTGTCAATAAAGCCCTTGTACATGTCGAACATCTGGTCAGAAGTCAGCTGCAAACGCACAAACAGTTCGAGGCAACATTGGTAATCTGCTACCATACGCAGCGAAGAAACCAGTCACCATTATCAGTTCCATCATCCTTCGATATTATCATACTACAAACAATTTCCTCTTTGTGATTTAAATGTAAATTTTGGAATGTTTTATTAGCGACACCCTTCAACGTTCACTTTCATTTTTATCTCAGTTTAACATCTGGTGCTTCATAGCCATTTAACCTGATCATTTTAATCCTTTATATGCACACAACCGTATCTCAGTCTGTTAAGCTGCATAACAATGATTACATTCTCTATCTCCAGTCCTCGTCTGACTTCTACACGGTCGACTTAACTGTCAATCTCACAGCATACCTTCACCTACTCATGGTCACCTGTGCATAATGACGATCCCAAGGAACATGCAACTAGAAGGGCAGTGTACACGTCAAAGTTACATCTAGCTAATAACATAGCACTGAACTTCCAACTCCACTGCAGGTGCTGAACATGCTGTAAATTTGATTGAAATGTAACAAATGGCGTCAAGCGTCTTAGAACTGTTTCCCCAATATATTATTAAAATACCAAACATATGGGAACTGACCCAATTCTAAAACATACAAACTACAAGGTGCACCCATAAAGCACAGAGCGTTATATTATAATACACTAATATCATCTTTCAGATACCTTTCACCACTTATCATTCACTAGCTGTTTTACTGTCAACTCATCAATAACCACAGCAGTACTGTACTGCAACTGGCTTCTTCAAGAAGTGCAACAGCACAAGCATTAACAAGCTTCCAACACGACAGTTATGTTTTTCCATGTTTTAAAAATTAACCGAAATAAAATGTTCAGAAATATATCCACAAGTTCAGCACGACAATAAATGAACAAATAAACAGTTCAAGAAACTGTTATCAGACAAGATAATACATATATACAAAATACAAAAATTTCAGAAATATGCTATTTGTATTTTTGACACGAACATCCCCAACATACACACTGCTGCATGTTACGTGAATAATTATGAATATCTTATCACAACATATCACACATTCATATCTTACAGCCGACAATTTGTACTGACCCAGAGAGATTTGTCAGAGTTGGGATTCTTGAAGTCCAGGTCATACTTAGATTCCTTGCAGAACTCCGATGCAGCAACATCCATTCCAATATCAATCTTGCCCGTATAACCAGCTTTTTCAATGGCCTCCTTCAACAGCTCCAGGCCTAAAACGTTATAAATCGCAACTTATGGGTGCATTTCAAGAACATCATACAGACATGCTTTATAAATCTATCATTACTTATTTTCTACAAAAAAAATAACAAAACCAAACATCATTTTCAAACATCAATATCGTATTTATCTGATATGTAGTAACTTAGTTATGTTATTAAGTGCATCTCCACATATGCATGAATTATATGATTCTAGCCACCACTACAAGCTTACAGATTCACAATTCATGGCCATACCTTCCTCGTTATTCTGAATGTTAGGAGCAAAGCCGCCTTCATCACCAACATTGCAAGCTGTCAAACACGAATGCACCCACACATCACGAGTAAATATCACCAATGCACCACATATCTACATAGCTATATTGTATACAGCTTTAAATATTACCAGGTTCAGTACACCATGAACCAACACTCATGACGATAACTTCGTCAAAATTTACCAATTTAAACTTTTCAATATACTTCAACTGCTGAAAAGATTGTTAAATTTCCAATAAAACTTGCACAGTATTTCCCACCACACCTTACACATTTTGCTGCACTGCCTCAGACGGTTGAAAGTTCAAATTTGTTGCAAATGACACTGTGTTTCAGTAAAAAAGCAGTAATTTCTATGAATGCTTTACAATCCACAAAAACACATTTCACTAACCTGCGAACACTACCTGGGTGTGCAACTGTACATTGATCAATGACTGCTTATTTTAGCTGTCATTAATTAATTTGTGGTTCTGATACTTCGTTCCTTTGTCACTGTGTTATTCTAGCTTTGATACTTTTCACACAATGTCAATAAATAGCCTCTTCTGTGCCGACGTGCTGTCAGTCTGTCGCAGCAACTGCTCACTCATGCACTTACTCACTTACTTACTACGCAGACAATAAAATTTTTACCATCTTGGCCGTATTTAGCCTTGATAACACTCTTCAGGTGATGGTAAATTTCTGAGCCCATCTTCATGGCTTCTGTGAAGTTGCTGGCACCTACACGCAACAACAGTCCAATAATGTTACCTGGCATGCAACAACTGACTCACCACAACATTTTACGTTATGCTGCTCCACGGTGCCACCAAAACCTGCTAAATTACATACAACTGTTCTATCACTTCATAGCAGTTTCAAGTCCAATACCTTCCTAAAATTTCAATACACCTGTGTATCAAAATATAAACTTCTACACTTACTGATTCTTACTAAATTTTACTCATCTCCTGCAATAAGCAGTGATATCAGCGAGGCTTTATGGTTAAGTATCCCTTAAATCCAAATTATCCAGTTATCTTCACTTGCACTCAACAGATTTCCACAGATTTTTAACCACATTAATCAAACTTAACACTTGACAATTAAGTGCATAAAATACTTGTCATTAATGCAATTGTACATGCAGCGCATGCTGCAAAGCACTTTCCAAGCAACAGAATTGATGTTTCAAGAGCATCTAAAATTCACTGATATAGTTTACTAAGACCTTTTTACATGACATTTCTACAACCACACCTTAGTGTATCGGTTTCGCTTCAACATATTAATGTGGTTCTTCAGACAGTAGGACACCCATCCCCATACCACAGTCACTGACTCCTTACTGACAATGCTATCGGTGTGAGCCATTGGTCTGCATGAAGGCATTAATAACCAAGACAGGCATAATTACTATCTAGCTAAAGTGAAAACTTTTGGCAATTTAAGCAGCTCGGTACAGTCAAATTTATATCAAAATACAGTGAAACACCAGGATGTGAAATGGTTGCACATACCAGTTGGCAAAAGCATGAACTCCTGCATGGCCAGTTTGTTTCCGGCGTGGCTGCCTCCGTTGATCACGTTGAAAGCTGGAACGGGCAGCACCAGCTCTTTGTTGCCGGCCAGGTCAGCAATGTGACGGTACAGTGGCACACCCTGTTCACGACAATATCATCGCACTTTTAGTACAGCATGCAAACTGCTTTCAGAACACCACTAAATCTACAAACTCTTAAACTATCCACCATAATACATAAAATATGTCCACATTTATTTCTGATTCAATTCTGTTAGTTACATTCCACATAAATATTAAGCTTCGTTTCGTCAAACCGTCAAAATCTGGCAAATATTGTTTCTCTCTTTCAAGGCAGCTGTAACAAGAGTAGGCGTAATGAGTGAGGGCAGAAGTTATCCTCGAGAATTCTTTCTCTGCCAGTCAGTGGCATCCATCTTGTAAAAATAATCACAGCTCCGAGTCTTTCCATGCCAACTCAACCTGAATTCAGAAACTTTACCAGGTCACTGTCTCACAAACTAGTAATATTTGGCCAGCAAGTAAATGACTGCACAAAAACAACACTATATACATACCAGGGGAATCCCAGTTTCGAGGGCATCCTAACATAAAGCATGCTGGAAAGAAAGTCACGAGCATTGTCATAACATGCCATTTTTGGATCTTAATACATGTACAACATCGAGAAGTCTCAAAACTGTTTTTCTGTTGACTTGCACTGGCATACCAAGGGACACTTTGGAGACCCACATGTGCGTGACATGCACTGATCACCGGTACTTCACATAGGTGTTGATTTTGAGCGATACACACAACATCTACTATTGTACTCTGCTGCAGAACTGACAAAATATTAATGTAATGACATAAGACAGTACATATATACAAAGTACAAAAATTTCAGAATTATGCTAATTGTATTTTTGACACCAACGTCCCCAACAACATACACACTGCTGCATGTAGGCCTACACAATGCTACACTTGAGAAATCGACAAATGACTCTTACCTTCTGAGCAGCTCCAGCTTTGCACACCGCCAATGACACACCAAGGACGGCATTTGCTCCCAGCTTAGCTGCAAATGCAAAGTAAAACCATATAACACTCAGACAGATTACACCTTAGCAGAGAACTGTTGATGCCAAACAGCCAACATCAATGAAGTGCAGTGGTTGATTGATTGATCAAGGCTTAACATCCCACCAACACATTATAGGTCATATGGGGATGGGTTTTTACGGGTCAAATGACCCAACAAACAGTATCAAAGCACTGAAGGAACACAAAACTAAACGAAATAGAACAAAACACCACAATCCACCTTAACTAAGGAATACAGATAACACAAATTACAAAACAAAACACAAATTAAGTTTAAATTTAAGGCGTACAAAAAATGGTGCCAATTTTTTTGGGCCACCCTGGTTTTTACGGCACTCAATTAAACAATCAGTCTGCTCAAGTGCCTCTTTAAATAACACTTTGTTTAGGCTGGTGGACTTTCAGCATGATGCAATAAACACATATACAGCTGCCAACAAGTGTCACGGATTCACACGTGTTGCATCAGTTACGCTAGCATGTTGCATCAGTTACAACAGAACTTGCAAGCTATGGCAGTATGCTTAACAACTGACTGTTTTATATTAATTCCTCACATTACCATTATCCAAAAAAATAATGCTGTGTAACAGACTTTTTCAGCAAACACAGATTCAGAGAAAATGCAAAGTTAAATGTGATGTTTTACTGGAAGGGAAAATGTTGCGTCAGTTACGATAACTTTGAAACTAAAATATTCAGGAGTGAATCAGAATAAAGTTTTGTTATTAAGTGCATGTAGAAGAGCACACTATAGGCAACTTTTATTATGCTTTAAACTGTCTGCAACTTCCAAATACTTTTTATACTAAGTATTCAAAATTCTTCAGGTGACTACAGATGTTTCGTCAGTTACGCTGGAATTAGCCAAACCCAGGTTCGGTCGCCTCTTATGACCTCCGGCCTGGAAATGGAGTGGACTATTCTGGTAGAAAGGGAAGGGATGGACAAAAGAAGAAAATAGGTAAAGCCAATGAAAGAAAGGAAAAAGTAAAAAAGGGAAAAGATGAGGAAGTAAATGGACAAGGGGGAAGAGGGGTGCCCCGGCCCCACACAGAGCAAAAGTGCTATCAAGACCAGGTGGAAGAAAACTCCTGAACACAGATGACAGGTCATTCCCATAACTGTAACCTACTGTTGACTGTCCCACCGCCCAAAATCTTCCCTGAAAATTAACCCACGACTTTCAGTAACCCTGAAAACGGACAGCGAGAAAAATAATGTGGATAAAAACAGTTAAGATGTCCCCGTAATGGGGGATACAGTCAGACATCAGGAAAGCATGAGAATTAGTGCAGGTGGCAGACAGCTGGTACCAGGTGTGGTACGTGATGTTTGGTTTTGTTCAGCAAGTTTTACTCTGGCCCTATTGGGCAACTGCATTGACTATGGTAGTAGTTTTAATAGGTAAATTTACATCGCGCTATTCTAACGGCCTAAACAATCACTCACAGTCAAAGTTACATGGTGTGTTGTATGCAAACAGTTTTCTCTTACGTTATATGTTGCTAATAAATATAAAAGCAGCTTCACACAGAATGTGCACACACACACACAGAGGAGTTAAAGACTGATCTTTACACCATCTGTAAAACACTTTATACGACATAAATGGACGAGAAATGACTTACACTTGTTCTCAGTACCATCCAACTGCAGCATCAGCTGATCAATGGCGCTTTGGTTCGCAACATCAATATCGGCCTGATAACAAATAGCACAACTACCAGTCACAATAACTACTATTACTACCAAACTACTACTACCATCATACCATCATAATATACAAGCTAGTAAGAAGAGTCTTTATTACTACACTGCAAAGCTGAAGTTAAGCATCTTCAGTGCTATGAAACTGTTGGCTGGGTGCGAGGAAGAGCAACTGACCTTTGCAAACCTATAAGTCCAGCAATCTGATTTCCCACAGATCATATGCGCAACACCAGCTAGCAAAAATAAACATCTAAAGTGGCTAATGGACATCAAAAAATATGTGTAGTAAATAGTTAATGCAAAAACCAGCATCTTATAAACAGCTTGTTCTCCTGGATCGTAATGTATCAGCTAGTAGTACGGTATCGAACATGTACACTGTAACATCAAGTAGTGACAACAGGCTAGTGTGGTAATGGCAGTGGTCTAACGAGTGTAATTACCGAATGAGTACAATAATTCTGCTGCATAAAGATCTATTTACGAGAGATAAGCACACAGTGGATGCTGCCAGACCACAGCAACATGCGGCATAGCATGCACAGGCTGACGCAACAACCTGCAGTGTGGTATTATAAGATGGGTCACAGTCAGTTGATATGGCAGGTTGCTATAAAATTGCAGGACAGCTGTTAATATATTTACTAGCAGCTATGGTACAATGTAACAATCGCTCAGCTGTGATTCATTCAACAGTGCCAATATGCCAATAAACCACTTAAATTATAGAAATATCATAAGTCACCAAATTTCTTCTTACCACAACTGAACAGATTAATTTACCAATTAAAATCAGGACTTTTATATAACATTTGATTACAAATTTACACATAAGTCCACGAACCTTTCCGACAAGAGCGGGAGCGATTATGTCATTAACGTTACTAACAGCCTTTAACACAGCTGAAACAAAGAAATCCAGCAACTGACAATTAATGCACAATATCATCCTACTTATCATCTTAGAAGAGCTAAAGCATGGCATGTGACAAATAAGCATCACATACCGTTTACCCACAAATACAAAATTCTGGTGCTTTGCCTGTGGTTCTTGTTCCTGAGATATAACCTCTCAAGTTACCATCACAATCACTGTTAACTGCATCAACAACTAACTTCAAATACACTTTGCCACTCCACACATTATGCAGGACTTTCTACAGCGCTGACGGCTGGATGTTGTGTAATAAAACAGGTATTTTTGTGGAAAGTCTGATGTTGCACTCCGAAAGTCCAACTAACACAAATTTAGTTCTCCAGATTCCTTGGAGCTTACCACGTAACCGAAACATATGCAAGCATATTTTATAAGTTTCTGACGGACAACACAGACAGAGAAACAGTAAATAAACTCGACAGATATAATTCTCCCTCATCAAATACCTGTAATAATGCAAACACAAAAATGCATTTATACTTCACTGCACAATGTGATAAAAAAACATAAAGTGTTACACTTACGAAAAAGTGTTCAAATACTGTAAATAAACTAAATGGTCTTTGACAGCAAACCATCAAACAGTATGCCTCCATCGGAGAAATCCATTTTTGGAAAAATGTTGCGATCTTGACCTTTAAACCCATAATCTTGAAAATGTCATCAGTGTCATGTAAGCTGGTAACTGTTCTAACTTATATTAAAGTATGTCCATGCATGAATATAAGTATTGTTGCACAAAATTCAGTTAGCCCAATGGTTTACTCATAAATGTTAGCAGTAACTGCAAATGAAAGTACCTTTTCCATGGTAATCCTTCCCTTTGTCCCTGAGTTCAAGAGCTTCATGAATACCAGTTGATGCTCCACTTGGCACCGCTGCTCGGAATCTCCCTGATAAATTACATACAGTACAAGCGATGAACACAATGTACTCTGCACATGTGCTTCTAGTAACTGAAAGAAAATACCAGGAGCCCAGCTACCGCAAAGACAGCATGCATCTAACACCGCTCTATAAGAACGGTGCAAAAGGCATTTTAATATGTTGAACCATTTAAAGGGCATGCATCAGTTATCGTCAATGTTGAAATAGTCTTAACATTAACTGAACTTAGAGATGTAGGTCGTTTAACAGATGAATAAATAATGATTAATAATGCCAGTGCATTGTCAGCGTCACTCTGGTAAACTGAAGTGCATTGATGTTGAATTGCAAGTAGCTACGTTACGTTAGGCGTACATTGTAAATACCCCGACGTTATGGTAATGCCCACTTCTATACCAGGTTCTTGCACGGGCCTACATCATGTCGTGCAATCCCATTTTTACCCAGTGTTGTCAAAAGTAGATGACTTTGCTACTTTCAAGAAAGTAGAAGTACATGCCAAAAATTCTACTTTTTAGAAAGTAGAAGTAGTGTGAAAATTTTCTACTTTCTAGAAAGTAGAAAGTAG